>ENA-OQAA01000275-OQAA01000275.1-human-gut-metagenome-genome-assembly--contig:-NODE-275-length-36414-cov-11.139306_pt1 | contig 36414 bp, 42 predicted proteins | sample MGYA00242489_ERZ504515 | MGnify/ENA primary metagenome ERZ504515 (study PRJEB26092, sample SAMD00036237) | human gut metagenome | host: Homo sapiens | study: EMG produced TPA metagenomics assembly of... | reverse complement strand
CGACAAGATAGAGCTCATTGTGCTCGGTGGCACCTGGAGCGACTATCCGGAAGGCTATCAGACATGGTTTATGTCAGAGCTTTTCCGTGCGCTCAATGACGATGCCGTCGCGGCGTGGCTGCCAACCCCATGTTGGCGCGTCCGGGCATCAGCCGTGCCGAGGCAGGGCGTCTACTCGATGACGCTCCTGCCGATGCCTTGCCGCCGGTGGTAACAGAACGCCGTGAGCGCTATCGGGCTGCCGGTATTGCGACCGACGAGGCCGAGCTTGCGAGCGGTGTTGCCGACGAGCAGGGGCGTGTGGATGCTGCCGTGGGTGGCTATAACCGCGCGGTGCGTCGTCTGTACGGTCCCGGTACGCCGTGGGGCGAGGTCGCCGAGTGGCAGACGACCACGATGGAGGAGCTTGAACGTCAGCAGCGCATCAACGAGACGGCGAAGCATCGCGTGGTGGGGCTCGTTATCGAGACGCGCCCCGATGCCGTGACGCCACAGGCGCTCACGCTCATTCGTCGCCTGGGCTGCACCAAGATTCAGATGGGCATCCAAAGCCTTGACCAGCACCTGCTCGATATCAACGAGCGTCGCATTTCGGTGGCGCAGATCGAGCGGGCGTTTTCGCTTGCGCGTCTGTTTGGCTTTAAGATCCACGCGCATTTTATGCTCAACTTGCTGGGCGCCACACCCGAGGGGGACAAGCGCGACTACGAGCACTTTATGACTGAGGGGGCCTTTATGCCCGACGAGGTCAAGGTCTACCCGTGTGCGCTCATCGAGGGCTCGCGTCTGGTGGGCTGCTACGAGCGCGGCGAGTGGCGCCCCTATACCGAGGAAGAACTGCTCGACGTGCTGGCCGACGACATCGTGGTGACGCCGGCGTTCTGCCGTATCAGTCGCATGATCCGCGATTTTAGTTCCGATGACATCATGGTGGGCAACAAGAAGCCCAACCTGCGTCAGCTCGTTGAGAACCGCCTGGCTGCTCGGGGTGACGGTGCGACGGTGCGCGAGATTCGCTATCGCGAGATCAGTACGGCGGGTGCCGACTTGGATGAGCTATCTCTTGATGAGGAAGTGGCGTACGAGACGCCGGTGACTTACGAGCGCTTTTTGCAGTGGGTGACGCCGCAGGGCAAGATCGCGGGCTTTTTGCGCCTGTCGCTGCCCGACCATTCATTTGTTGCCGCGCATGCGGACGAGTTGCCGACGACGCCGGACGAGGCGATGATTCGCGAGGTGCACGTGTATGGCATGGCGGCACGCGTGGGTGACCAGGGCCAGGCGGCGCAGCATCACGGGTTGGGGCGTTTGCTCGTGGAGCGTGCGTGCCATATTGCTCGGGACGCGGGCTATGCGCGCATCAACGTGATCAGCGCGATTGGCACACGCGAGTACTATCGCCATTTGGGTTTTTACGACCATGGACTCTATCTGCAAAAGGAGCTCTAGATGAACAAGCCAAGTGTTTCTGCCGGCGTCGTTGCCGGCGTTGCTCTGGGAGCCGCGGCGCTTGGTGCGGCCGCCGTCGCTGTTCGCGCTGCCTGTCTGCAGGTTGCGCGAACCCGCAATGGGTTGGCGCGTGTGAAACGCGTGCACGATGAGGGCGGCGATGAGATTCGCGTGTTGGTGCAAGGCGGCGTCTACCAAAGCGCGAGCTATGTCGGTGAGCGTTGGGCCGAGCCCGTCTTTGCGTACTATCGTGCGTTTGACGACGTGTTTGAGTCCGATGATGCGATGCGCGACGCTTATGGTCACGGCATCGACCGTATGCTTATGCTGGGCGGCGGCGGGTTTGCCTATCCTAAATTCGCCTGATGTCGCACGAGGGCTTGCGCATGGACGTCATCGAGTATGACGGAGAGATTACGCGCCTGGCGCGCCGTTGGTTCTATCTGGACGAGCTGGAGCGCACGGTGGGCGACCGCTTGCGGGTGATTACTGCTGAGGCTCGCTCGTATCTGGGTGTGACGAGTGTGGGCCATCGTCGCTACGACGTGGTCGTGAGCGATTGCTTTGGCGGTGCCGAGCCCGTACGCGAGCTGGCGACGGTTGAAGCGTTGCGTTTGGTGCGGGGCAGCCTAAATGTCGGTGGCGTCTACGTTGCCAATATCGTGAGCGCAAGCGAGGGGAGCGATGTGACGTTCCTGCGCGATTGCGCTGCCACGGCACTCGAGGTATTCGCCCACGCCTGGGTGGTCCCATGTGGCGATGCGAAGTTCGGCGGCGAGGAAAACTACCTGCTCATCGCCAGCGACGGCAACTACGCCTTTGCCGAAGCCGTGCCCTTCGACGCTGACTTTCTCGGCGCTGCCCTCCACGACTAGCGCGTCTCCCTGCGACCAGTCTGTTTATGACGGGGCTCCTTTAGCCACTCCTTGGTCATGCCAAAGTAGCTCAACAAGCCCCGTGCCGAAAAGACCGGTTTTATGTATGGTCGCGCCAGCTGCGGACACGCTGCTTCATGTCTTCGATGTCGAGCACGCCTTCGGCAAAGCCTTTGCGCACGAGCTCTTCGGGAACAAACTCGTCGTAGCGGTCAAAGTAAGGCACCTCGCCAGGATAGACGAGCTCGATGGGATCGAAGTCTTTCTCGGCCTCGGCGGCGAGTACCTCAAAGAACGTCTCCTCGTCGGCCTTCATCTTAAACTGCATAAAGTACGGGCGTGACGGGTCGAGCCCGCGAAGGCCCAACTCAGCGGTACATTTGATTTTAAGCATGCGCTCGAGTGCTAGGAAGGCGTAGCTGCCCAACCAGGGGAAGAGCACCCAGGTGTCGCCACCCAGGTTGATGAGCGGCTTAGTTCCCGCGCCCGAAATCTCGGCGGTATGACGAGCCTGCGCCAAGCGAGCCCGTGCGTTAGCCATGAGGTACGGATATGTCGCATGCTCGTTGAGCGCCTTGCGCATGCGTTCGAGTACGTGTGTATTGATGTCACCGGGGCAGTCGCCAAAGTAGGCCGGCACACGGCCCTTGACCTGCGTGGCAAAGACGGTGTGGCGCTTCCAGTCCACTTCCTCGACAATCCAGCAGTGTCCGGCGATGGCGATGCGCTCACCGGGCGGTGGCGGGTTGACGATCGTGCCCAATTCGGCCGACTCGCTGCGAACGGTGAACTCCTCGTTTTCCTGGAACACGGCGTAGATCTTAAAGTTGTTGATGATGCGCTCTCCCGCGAGACCCACGATGAGCCCACCGCCCTCGGTGACCTGGATGTGGTCGATCTTGATGAGGTGGCGCAGCAGTACGCGATAGTCATCGGCCGAGACGCGGTGGAAATAGCTGAGCGTGAGCACACGCTGGGCAAGCTCGGCCGGTGTGAGCTCGCCGGTACTGGCGAGCGTCGACATGGTCTGGTGATAGAGCAAACTGTAGGGGAGTCGATCGAGCTCGGGTGGCTCGACCCATTTTTCCTCGCGATAGAGTTGTACGAGTGCGATGCCCTGCAGGAGCTTCCACGGAATGGCCTCGGGCATCATCGTGCGCGGCTCGGGTTCTTCCTCGCGCATGACAAACCACATCTCGGGCGGAAGGTCGCGACGGCCTGTGCGCCCCATGCGCTGCAAAAAGGAGCTGACGGTAAACGGCGCGTCAATCTGGAACGCGCGCTCCAGGCGACCGATATCAATGCCGAGCTCCAGCGTGGAGGTGGTGACGGTCGTCTGCGCCTGCTCTTCGTCGCGCATGAGCTCCTCGGCCGTCTCGCGCAGCGATGCCGAAAGGTTGCCGTGATGGATTAGAAAGCGGTCTGGCTCGTGCCGGCTCTCGCAGTAGCTGCGCAACATGGAGCACACGGCCTCTGCCTCCTCGCGCGAGTTGGCAAAGACCAGGCACTTGCGGCCGCGGGTATGCTCAAAGATGTAGCCCATGCCGGGGTCGGCGTTGTCGGGTGCGGTGTCGGTGGGGTTGAGCAGTGCCTGTTCGGTTGCCTGCGGGATGTCGACTTCGCCCTCGGGGGCTGAGGAAGTGCGACGGTCCTTGGGGGCAGCCTTGCCCCGTGCCTGCTCGCGACGTTGGCGGCGCTCCTCTTGCGTGAGTTGTCCGCTGTGACGCATGTCTTGAGCACCGGCCGGCAGCGCCGCGGATGCCGCTGCCTCGATGCGCTCGCACGCGAGCACTTCGGCCTCTTGAGGACTGTGGCCATGAATCCCCGCTGCTGTGCCTGGGGGCCCGAGTTGTAGAAGTGCTCCATGGAGATGCGCCATACGCGGCGCGGTTCTTCAAAGCGGGGGATAACACAGTTGCGCCCCGTTCCCTGTGAGAGAAAGGCACCCGTGCGTTCCGGGTCCCCGATGGTGGCCGAAAGACCGATGCGCCGGGGCCGTACGCCCGCCATGCGCGAAAGACGCTCGATAAGGCAGAGTGTCTGCCCGCCACGGTCGCCGCGCATGAGCGAGTGGACCTCATCGATGACCACGTAGCGTAGGTCGCAAAACATGCGCGGGATCGCCATGTGCTTATGGATTAAGAGCGCCTCGAGTGACTCGGGCGTAATCTGCAAGATGCCGCTCGGCTTTTTGATGAGCTTGGTCTTGTGCGACTGCGAGACATCGCCGTGCCAGTGCCAGACGGGGATGTCGGCTTCTTCGCATAGGTCGTTGAGGCGGACGAATTGGTCGTTGATGAGCGCCTTGAGGGGGCCGATGTAGAGGGCGCCCACGCTTGCGGGCGGGTTCTCCCAAAACTCGGTCAGGATGGGAAAGAAGGCTGCCTCGGTTTTGCCGGAAGCCGTGGATGCCGTCAGGAGCACATTGTCCTGCGTATTAAAGATGGCATCTGCCGCCGCAACCTGAATGGAGCGCAGGCTCTCCCAATCGTGGGAGTAGATGAAGTCTTGGATAAACGGGGCGTAGCGGTCAAAGGCGTTCACGAGGCCTCCTTTCAAAAGCGAATCTCTCAACGTGGCGAGCAGTGGCTTGCTGCATCACTGCTTCAACGTTCGCCCAGATAAAACCTACCAAAATAAACCTGTCCCTTTTTGGCAGGTTAGATGGTGAATTCGGCGAAGTTGCGGTCGCCGTCTGCGGTTCCGGTGTCGCCTGTTGTGGCTGGCGGCGCCAGCGTGACGCCGCCGACGCTTTGCAGCAACTCAGCCACGTTTGCATCGGGATTCTGACACAGGATATCGAGCAGCTCGATAAAGTCACGGATGACCTCACGCGGCGTCAAGTGCGTATCGGCTCCCACGCGGCCAAACTCAATCTTGAGGAAGTCCACCAAGTCGTTCTCGGTAAGCGTGGGCGTCCAGCCAAAGTAGCCGGCGTGAATTTGCATGAGTTTTTCGATTAGCACCAGCAACTCCTCATAGGTGAGTGGCTGCAGGCGGATGATGGGCGCGAGCATGTCCTTAAGATCCTCGCGTGCAAAGCGGCCTTGAGCGAGTCGGCTACGCAGGGCCTCGTAGGAGAACACGCCACGGCGGCGGTCTTCGATGGAGGTTGGCGTGCCGCCCATGATCATGCCCAGGTACTGCGCCTTGCCCTGGAGCGTGTCGTTGTACATGGTCAGGATCTTCTCGTAGTTGTATTGGCGTGTGATGGCGTTGGGAATCTTATACAGATTCACGAGCTCGTCGATGAGCACCAGCATGCCCTTGTAGCCGCTGCAGACCAAAAAGCGCGCAATGAGCTTAACGTAGTCGTACCAGTCGTCATCGCTGATGATGGTCGAGGAGCCCAGCTCGGCGCGTGCCTCACTCTTGGTGCGGTACTCGCCACGAATCCATTTGGTCACGCGGCTCATAGCTTCTTCGTCGCCCTCGGATACGGCCGCGCGGTAGCGGCGGAGCATACGGGCGAAGTCGAAGCCGTGGACCATTTCCTCGAGCGGGGCCAGTTGGGCATTGACGGCAGACTCATCGGCATCGGCACACGAGGCGACCCAGCGATCCAGGATAAGGTTGAGCGCACCGCCCTCGGGGCGCGTTTTAGTCGATATGTTGCGGATGAGCTCACGGTAGGTGGCAAGGCCCTGTCCCTGGCCGCCCTGCAGGCGGCGCTCAGGGGATAGGTCGGCATCGGCGACGACGAATCCCTCGCCCATAGCGTGCGTGCGGATGGTCTGGAGCAAAAAGCTCTTGCCGGCGCCGTAACGACCGACCAGAAAGCGGAAGCTCGCGCCACCGTCGGCGATGAGGCTCAGATCGGTGAGCAGGGCGCGGATCTCGACCTCGCGCCCTACGGTGATGTAGGGAAGGCCGATGCGCGGGACCACGCCGCCCTTGAGCGAGTTGAGAATGACGGCAGCGACGCGCTTGGGCACGCGGGGTGCTGCGGATGCGGTATCACTCATGGTCTAGGTATCCTCTCACGTCTGCTTCGTAGTCCTCGATAATCTGCGGCCCTGCCGCGCTAAATTCAATTACGCTGTCGCCCACCAGGTCAAAGAGCGCCTCATTGATGGTATCGACGAGCATGTCCTCGCTCTGCCCCGAGTGCGCCACTGTCGATTCCGCCTGTACTGCGTTGTGCTCGAGCAGCGCGCGGAGATAGGCGTCTGCGGCAGGCGTGAGTTCGTTCGTGGCGTCAGCGGGCGCAACAGCTGCAAACGCGGGCGTCGGCGCGAGAAGCGGTGCCACGACACCAAACTGTTCGGTGGATATGGTTGGCTCGTCGGTCTCGTCCTGCCGAATGGGTGCCGCGACCGCCTCGACAATCGCGTCGGCTACGGGCTCGGCTTCCGGTTGCCTGAGTCCGCTGCCTCGGCTTCCACAGGTGCGCCGTCCTCGCGCTCTTCGTCGATCAAAAGCGCTTCGCGCGTTTGCGCAGCGGCGCTCCGAATGTGCCCCAGCTGACTCAGATCGATATCGATCTTGACGGGCTGGTGTGCGGCGTCCCACGAAAGCCATGCCACAATCTCGTCATCGATAATCTTGGCCAGATATTTGGGGACCTTTTCTTCCTTAAGGGGATGGGCGGGGTCCAGCGCCAGGCGCAGGCGTTGGTCGCAGGCGCGCATCATTTCACCGAGCTTGTTGCTCTTTTGCCTGCTGCCATGGATACGCATGCATTCCCAAAAGCCGTTTTGCAACGGTAGATATGGATAGGATCCAGGCGGTATTCGCAGTCCTCGTGGCGCTCGGGCGCAAAGAATACGGCCGAGGCAAACATGGTGTAGGGCATGGCCGTCTCCTCCCCAAATAAGCTCGCCACGATGCCGGTCTTTCGGTGCGTGTCATAGTAGCGCGCCATGCGGACATACACGGCGCATGCCACGTGGCGCAGATCGCGGTGGTGGCTGCGGTCGAGCCGCGAGTTACTTAGGTTGTACGTGGAGAGGGCGTTGATGGCGGCCATGAGTCGCTCCTCGCGCACCTCATCGGGCGGAAGGGGGAGCGTGGGTTCGGAGGTTTTGCGACGCTTAGGGGTCTGGCCGGACGGTGCCGGTGCTGGTACAAGGTCTCGTGCCGCGCGCCGCAGCTCGATAAGGGCGTTATCGAACATGATGGTTTTAGAGTCACGAAGCAGCTTGGGGTCGAGCCCGTGGAACACGGCGTAATCCTGCAGCCACACGCGTGCAAATCGGTCGAGGCCGGGCTCGAAGGCGCGATAGACATCCCAAAAAGCCTTGATCTTGTTAAAACCATCGAGCGGGTCATCTACGCCAATGCCGCAAATCAGCTCATAGAGATACAGAAAGGCAAAGGACGTAGACGTTTCCTCGACGGTTCCGCGGCGCACTTGGGCACGCCAGGTAAAGTAGCCGCGCAACTGCCGGTCGCTCATGGCATTGTAGGTGGGAAAGTACGACTTAAAGGTGCCGTTGTAGGGACAGTCGTCTTCAAAGTCGGCCATCAGCAGGCCCTGGCGGTAGAAAAGCTCGGCTTCCGAAAGCCAGCGACCTGCGCCGCCTTTGGGGTCATCCTGCCAGCGCGATATCTCGCGCATCTTGCGGTACTGGTCGGGAAGGAAGTTCTGCATCTGTCGGCCGGTCTTGAGAATCGGCTCGTCTGCGTAGACTTCATGTGAGAAACGGGCGGACTGATGGGTCCGGGCCTCGGCCATAATGCGCTCGATGAGCATCTTGATGTCCTGGTCGGCCACCGCTTCTCCTCTCCTAACGCAGTTTCGGTGACCTCATATCATAGCACAGCATCAAACAAGTGTTCGAGATACTGCTGCGTAGATAGATTTAGAACAGGAGGGCGTAGATGACGGCGATGACGACGGAGGGAAGCATATTGGCCGTGCGGAAGGTCTGAGGACGGATGAGGTTGACGCCGACGCAGAAGATGAGCATGGAGCCTACGAGCGAAAGGCTGTTGAGGGCTGTTGTGGTCATGATGGGGGAGAGCGCGCCGGCAAACAACGTGATCGTCCCCTGGAACACGGCGACGGGCAGGGCGGAGAAAATGCAGCCGCGTCCGAGCGACGCCGTCATGGTGCAGACGATGATGCAGTCCAGCGCTCCCTTGAGGGCGAGCGTGGACCAGTCGCCGAGCAGGCCGTCCTGGATCGATCCCACAATTGCCATGGCGCCGATACACACGGTGAGTGAAGTCGAGACAAAAGCGTTGGTGAACTCGTTATCGCCCTCACTGCCAGTCTTGCGCTTGAGCCATTCGCCAAGGTTCTCGATGGCGGCTTCCAAGTTGACGGCCTCGCCGATGAGCGAGCCGAGGGCGAACGAGACAATGAGCATGGTGGTACCAGTGGTCGCCAGCGCCTTTCCATCGATAAGGAGCATCTTTTGCATGGTGCCGCCAAGGCCGATAAACAGGACGCACAGCCCCGATGCTTTCATGAGCGTGTCTTGGATGCGCGGTGTAATGAAGCGGCCGCCCGCTAATCCCAAAAGACCGCCCGCAACTAAAAGCACAACGTTGATGATTGTTCCCAAGCCCGGCATGAGCCTCCTGTATTGATGCCAACGTGGCAATCGTAGCAGAACGAAATGCGAGGCACATCGCGACCCGTCTAATACGTTATATAAGTGGTATTAGGAATGATGCGCAGCATTTAAGCCTCAGGTGGTTGTCGGGACATAGGGATAGTAGTCAAAGCGCAGTGTCATAAGCGCTGTGGGGATTCAATAGCCGCGGCGATGATATTGGCATCGCGGGCACGATCAAACCCTTCGAGTTCGATCTGATACGAGACGTCTTGCATAATGTCCAGACGTCGCCAGGCTAGGAGTGTGTCGCCATCGAATTCCAAGGTCTTGCCTCCATCTGGAGCAACGGCGTATAGACGCAGCTTGGCGGTGGTTGCAGGGTCGACAACCGTGACCTTTTTAATTTCGTTTCGAGTATTCTTGGCGCCCAACAAGGTAAGCAGTGTTGGGGCCACGACCTCGCCCGATGGCAAAAAGACGACTTCGATGGATTCGGGAAATGCGATGATAGCCGACTTGCGGACGGGCTGATTGGCGGCGGCAACTTCGATGTTCGCAGCGTCGATGACCTCTGTGTGGTCGAGCGCGGCAAGCACGCAGCAGTTACCTTCATCGATCTCTTGAGGATCAGCAAGCCCCAGACTGTCCGCGAGCTCGGGATCGTTTGGATCGGCAGCGGGCTCATTCGGTGCTTCGAAAGAAGCTGGGGCGCTGTTTGTCGGCGACGGCGTGTCGCCCGCACCTGCTTCTTTGTCCGCGCTTTCTTCTTGTATGGTTGCGTTGATGGGTTCGTCGTTTGAGGGGAGCGTCTTGGCGTTAAGCGCGGAGGGGACAATCCCGACGGCTCCGGATCCGTTCCACTCCATCTCGAGAAGCGCCGGGTCGGCAAGAATGCGTTGCCTGCCTAGCGTGTGGGTATCGATCGCAATAGGGCCTGCCTCCGTCCCGCGCGTAAGGCTGAGCGATCCGGCCGGCTTCTCGAAATGAATGTCTGTGTCTTCGGTACTGGCGGCGTAGAACAGCAGGGATGCTTCTCCCGCCGCGATGGCATCGGTGCCCGCCTTGGTCAGCCGCAGCGATGCCGTGAATGAGAGGGTGGGCTGCACATCGTCTGCATTCGCGGCGGCGCAGCCCAGACATATACCGCCTCCTTTCTCGAAAAACGCACCGTCGAAGGCGACCTTCGCTCCGTTCGCCGAGTCATCGACCGAAGCGATATCGATGCGCAACCCCAAATCGCACGGATCGCCATCTGCATCGAGCACAATCGAGCGCCACGTGCAGACGGCGCACCCCGCCTGGGAGCCGTTTGCCTTGTTCGAACGATTGATATCCACGACTATCGAGCCGTCCGTATTACGACGAAGGCATCCCGAGGTTGAGATTGCGGCCTGTGCGAACGAAAAACGCTTGCACGCAATGGCGCTCGACGGATTTGGTGCGGAGCTTAGGGCTGCTGGTAAGGAGTCTGCCATGACGGGAGTCGCCCAAGCGGCGACAGGCGTTCCGGTTGCGAGCGCGCCGCAGAGTGCGACGACGGGCAAAAGGTTCTTCGATGCCATGGGGTCTCCTTAGCTAATTTAGTGTGGCCTGTCCGTGTTTTGTTTCTGGCTGCGTTTGATGTGCAGACCGAGGCCGGCGGTTCCCGCGCCTGCTGCCGTGGCGCCTGCTGCCAAGAGCCATCGTCTGTCGCCTGTCTGAGCCAACGGTTCCTCGCGGCAGCCGCGGTCGAGCTCCGAGAGGTCGACCGTCACCTGCGTGGCGGCCTGCGCCTGTTCTTGCTGGGCAAAGGCCATGGCTGGCCCAAACGCTAGGATACTGACGGCGGCGGCCAGGGCGACGGCCTTATGCCGTGTGCGCACCGGCTCGACCGTCCAGGTGATCGTTGCAACCTGATCGCCTTCGCCGGTTACGCGGAAGATGTCGCGCGTGACGCGGGCGACGTTTCCGCTTGTCTTGAGCTTAATTTTGTCCGTGCCGCCGGCAATGCCCTGGTAGCCCATATCGAAGGCTGCATTCTTGGAAAGATCGAGGCCCGTCTCCTGCATTGCGGCGCTGGCGTTCTGGAGTGCGCCGTCGGGGCCGACCTTAAAGTCGATGGAATTCTGCGCGGTTCCGGCCTTGGCGTCGGCGGCAATGGTCCAGGTGTTCATGGCGTCGATCTTCATGTTGGTGACATGGATGCCGTAGGCCGAATGATTGTCGATGGTGGTCGCGTCTTCTGAGGGGCCCTGAAGCGTGCCGTCGGCCTTGGCGACGAAGGAATAACCGTCGGAACTTTGAACTCTACGTTGTCGATCTCGGTCCTGACCATTACTTTTGTGGTTCCAACGCGCCCGGCTGCCAGAGCTGGCGTCGGGGCGGCGCCCATTGCGAGCGCGAGCGCGAGCCCTGCGCCCACGACGAGCGCTCTGGCTCCGTTCATGTTCCTGGTGATGTCCATGGTCGTTCCTTCTATTCGCCGCGGGCCGTCCCCGCGATGATTGGACGAATGCTGGTGAATTGCGTGCGGTGCCGCGTCGGTCGAAAAAGCTAGTTCTCGCTTGCTCAACCCGTACCTTGACACGTGTCGGATTGCCGTGGCTGTCGAGGGTCTTGGCATCGAGTGCCTGGATCTCGATGTATGCCTCGCCTTCTTTGATGTCGCCGGCGGGGCACGTCTCGATTGTCTTGCCGGTCTCGACCACACCGGATTCGTACATGGTCTCGTCGTTTTGGATGACGCGGAATCGCTGGGGAAATTTATTGTCTTGGACGTTTTGCACGTTGACGCGCAGCTTGCCGTCCTCCTGTAGCTGAGCGACCGGCGCGACCGAAATCGTCATCATGTTGTCGCGGACGATGGCATCGAGCTCATCTTGGATTTCTTGTCGCGATTTACCCTCTGCCGTCGTGACTGAGGCGCCCGCTTCGGGCACGGGCTGCGACTGCCAGGCGTATAGCCCTACGGCGATGAGGGCGCAGACGATAGCCAGGCAGACAACGACGAGTTTCTTGCGACGCCCCAGTCCTGCCAGGCGGGGCGGCTTCTTCGCACTCATGCGGCGTCCTTGGTGGTGTAGACACGTGCGAACGTGGACGGGTCCGCTCCAAAGAGCATGTGAAGCATCAGGCGGCGCGAGTAGATGAGCTCGTCAAAGTCGTGAGGGAGCTCGATGTCGTGGATACGCGCGATGTGGTGGGCGAGCGCGAGAACGACTCGGGGTCGCAGATAACATCGGTGGTGACGTGGTAGACCGCCGTATCGGGGAACGCCTCTTCGTCGAAAGGCAGGAGATAGGGATCGTCGTCGACCTCGATGCGACGCCGTACTGGGGCCAGTAATATGCCATGGGAACCTCCCTGCTTCTGGGGCCAAACTTCTATCGGTTTTGGCTGTCGATGCCGACCGTATCAGCCGCTACTTGACCAATTTCTGACCAAATGCTTGACGGATTGACATCTCCGCAGGTAAAAGGTGGGAAAAATTACTTCAACTTTTTTCGAGCGACAATCGAGCGGTCGGCGACGGCGGGGCGATATGTGTCAAAAGCATCGTCTGCCGAGGAAGCCTTGCCGTTCGCCGAATTGCACGAACGTAAAAAACGCCAATTATGGAGACGGTCTCGAACACGTCGACGAAACGATGCGGTAACATCTCCCTGCAAACACTGTAGTTAGCTAAAGGGGGAGTTCGCGTGTCTGCAACCATTAAACTTCACCGACGAGTTCGAGGAGTATGGCCGCGATGAATCTCGCGCATCGGGCGAAGCATCGAGCATCTCGTTTCCGACAACGGAAGACGAGGTCCGTGCCATTTTGGAAACGCTCCATGCCGAGCGTGTCCCGGTAACGGTTCAGGCGCCCGAACCGGCCTTGCCGCCGGTGCCGTGCCCCACGGTGGGCATATCCTCAATACTTCCCGTATGAATCGCTACTTGGGCCTTCGCCGCGATGAACAAGGCCAATTTCTGCTGCGCGTGGAGCCGGGCGTTGTGCTCTCGGAGCTGCGTAAGCAGCTGAGCAAGAAGGTACTGCCGACCGCTGGTTGGGACCAGGCATCGCTTGAGGCCTACGAGGAGTTCCAAGAGTCCCCCGAGCAGTTCTTTCCCACCGATCCCACTGAGGCATCTGCCTGTCTGGGCGGCATGGCGGCATGCAACGCCTCCGGCGCCCGCAGCTACGCTTACGGCCCCATGCGCCCGCATATCACGGGACTCCACGTCGCGCTGGCTGATGGCGATTTGCTTGAGCTTCAGCGCGGCGAGGCTTTTGCCCAGGGCCGCCACCTGTCGCTCGTGACGGCAGAGGGTCATACATTCGAGCTTGTTCTTCCTGACTACACCATGCCCAAGACCAAAAATGCCTCGGGGTATTTTGTTGCGGACGATATGGACGCCATCGATCTTTTTATCGGTGCGTGCGGCACGCTCGGCGTCATTACCGAGCTCGAGATCGCCCTGCAGGCGGCACCTTCGGTCGTATGGGGTGTGAGTTGCTTTTTCGATAGCGAAGACAAGGCCGTGTCCTTTACCGATTCCGTGCGTCCCGTGCTGTCCCATGCCGCCGCTATTGAGTATTTCGATGCTGGCGCCCTGGATATCCTGCGTCGCCAGCGCGAGCAGTCGACAGCGTTTGCCTCGCTGCCGGCGCTCGACGACGAGGCAAAGGTCTGTGTCTACGTGGAGCTCGACTGCGATGACGAGGCGCAGGCGACCGAGGAGCTGTACCACCTGGGATGGGTGCTGGAGTTTGCGGGCGGCCGCGACGATGCGACATGGGTCGCCCGCACCGAAGTCGATCGCGAGTGCCAGCGGTTCTTCCGCCACGCGGTGCCCGAGAGCGTCAACATGCTCATTGACGAGCGTCGCCGCACCGACCCCACCATTACCAAGCTGGGATCGGATATGTCGGTGCCCAATGCACGCCTTGCCGATGTCGTGGCCCTCTATCGCCGCACGCTGGCCGAAAGCGGGCTTGAGTCTGCTGCCTGGGGACACATCGGAACAACCATCTGCATGTGAACATCCTGCCGCGCGATGCGCAAGACTACCGTCGTGGTGGAGAACTCTTTGCCCAGTGGGCTTCCGAGGTCACGGCCATGGGCGGTGCCGTTTCTGCCGAGCACGGCGTCGGCAAGATCAAGGCGGACTTCTTGGAGACGATGTACGGCCACGAGGCCATGGTCGAGTTGGCGCGCCTCAAACTCCAGCTCGATCCTGCCGGCCAGCTGGGTCGCGGCAACCTGTTTACGGAGAAGCTCTTGGATGAACTCGTCCAGAAAGGGGGCGCGTGAAGATGAGTGATTTCCATATGGTGGTGTGCGTCAAGGCGGTGCCCGGAAGCACCGAGGTCAAGATGGACCCCAAGACCAATACTATCGTGCGTGATGGCAAACAGGCGGTCATTAATCCCTTCGATGCAAGTGCCCTCGAATGTGCGCTAGCGCTGAAGGACGACTTTATCGGCTTTGGCATGGACGTGCGTGTGACGGTGGTGTCGATGGGCATCCCCGCGACCGAATCGCTGCTGCGCGACTGCATCGCCCGCGGTGCCGACGACGCGCTGCTGCTGACCGACCGAGCCTTTGCGGGCGCCGATACCCTAGCCACCACCTATGCCCTCAAATGCGGCATCGAGCACTCGATGAGGACTTTGACCTGCTCATCTGCGGCAAGATGGCAGTGGACGGCGATACGGCCAGATCGGCCCCGAGCTGGCCGGCGCCTTTGGGGTCCCCTGCGTGACCGACGTGAGCTGTGTGCAGAGCGCGGGATTTACGACGTGTGGCTCGCTGGCGCTCGTTCACGGCTGCGATGCCGGCGAGGAGACGGTGTACCTGGAGATGCCGTGTGCGATGACGACTGCCAAGGAGATTGGCCAGCTGCGCATGCCGAGTATTGCCGGTATGCGCGCGGCCGAGGATGCAGACGTGCGCGTGGCCAGCGCTGCCGACGTAAACGCGACCCCTCGCGTTGCGGCCTTGCCGGATCACCGACGCAGGTCGTGCGCTCGTTTGTGCCCGACCGTGACCAAACGTGCGAGCCGTCGAGGGAACGGCGTCCGAGCAGGCGGTAAAACTTGCCAAGATTATCGAGGGGATGGCATAGATGAGCGGGCTGATTATCGATAGCGAAGCCTGTATCGGCTGCGGTCGCTGCGTTCGCGCCTGCGCCTCGGGCGGCATTGTGGTGGAGGGTGAGCGCCCCAATCGCTGTGCCCGCGTAACCGACGGCTGTATCCTGTGCGGTGGGTGCGTCGACGCCTGCCCCGTCAATGCCATCTCGATTGAGCGCGACGAGGCCGCCGGCGCGGCAGACCTTGACGCATATCGAGACATCTGGATCTTCGTGCAGACTGACGAGCACGATGCCGTTGCATCCGTGGCCTTCGAGCTCATGGGCAAGGGGCGCGAGCTTGCCGATGCCCGCGGCTGCCGTCTGGTGGCACTGGTCGGCATGAGCCCCGAGGGCTCACTCGGGGACCTGGAGCATCTGATTTGTGCCGGTGCGGACGAAGTTCTGGTCTGTCGTGACGAGCGCCTGCGTCAGAACGACGCGGAGGTCTACGCCCGCTTGATCTGCGATTTGGTAGCCGAGCGCAAGCCCGAGGCCATTCTGTACGGCGCGACTGCCTTTGGTCGCGAGCTGGCGCCCGGTGTGGCCGTGCGCTTGCAGACGGGCCTTACGGCCGATTGCACGGTGCTTTCGATGGATACGGAGACGGGTCTGCTGCAGCAGACGCGCCCGGCGTTTGGCGGCAACCTGATGGCCACCATTATCTGCCCCAACCACCGTCCTCAGATGGCAACGGTGCGCCCCGGCATCTTTAAGGCGCCCGAGTTTGACTATAGCCGCTCCGGCACGATTGCCCAGGTAGTGCTAGCGGATGACGTTAAGGCCCGTGTCGAGATCTCGATTCCCGCCGAGGAGTGGGGACAGCAGGCCTCAATTGCCGATGCCGAGCGTCTGGTCGTGGTGGGCCGCGGCATCGGCTCCAAGAAAAACCTACCGCTGATGCGAAAGCTTGCCGAGGCTCTGGGTGCCGAGCTTGGCTGCACGCGCCCCGTGGTGGAGGCCGGCTGGCTGGAGTATCGCCACCAAATTGGCCAGACGGGTGTATCGGTCTCGCCCAAGCTCCTCGTGAGCATCGGTGTCTCGGGCGCTATCCAGCATCTCGCCGGCATCGGTGGGGCGGAGTGCATTGTCGCCATCAATGAGGACCCGGATGCCCCCATCTTTGGTGCCGCCCAGTACAAGGTCGTCGCGATGCCGTTGAGATCGTTGAGGAGCTGCTGGCTCAGCTTGAGCGCTAAGCGCGCGTCAGCCAGTCGCGCATCTCGTCCTTTAGGCGGCTCCAGGTTGCCTGCGTGGCGGGGTCGGTAAAGGGCCGCGTAATGCCAAAGGGCGCGTCGAGCAGACGATAGATATCGCCTTGCTCGCACGCCAGTGCACGGCTTGCCGGATAGACGAGCTCAAACATAAAGCAGATGAGCCCCACCAGGTAGTCCGCCGGCTCGTTGCGCTCGTCACGCGCGACGCAGCGATGCTCGTCAAAGGCGGCAAGCGTCGGTGCCGAGAAGTGGCTGGCGAGAAACGTGTCCTCATCCACCTTGAGGATGGTCTCGACGGTGCTGTCGGCGATGGTGCGCATAATGTCGATCTTGTCACCATCGCGCACGATCTCGCAGAAGCTCCGTGTACGGGTGTCGAGTTCCGTGGGCAGGCGAAAATCGCTGTGGTGGGCGATGCTCGCGCGGATCAGTTTGTCCTCTGCCGGGTCATCGATAAAGTCGCGGATGCTCGTTACGGCGGGTGCATCGGCGGGATTCTCGCCAAAGAGGACCTCGATGCCCAGCGCTGCATGGCTCATGCTCTCGGCGTCCTTAAAGGTGTCCCAGCGCCGCAACTGCTCAAAGCGGCCCATATCGTGTAGCAGGCCGCAAAGCCATGCCAGGTCAATATCTTCTGACGACCAGCCCTGCTCGCGCGCTACGGCATCGCATGCCTCGGCCACGTGTACGTATGCTCGATTTTGAGCGCGATGCGTGGTTGGTGGCGTCGTAGGCATCGGTGTAGCTTTTGAAGGCTGCGCGCGCCCGGTCTCGATCGATAGCTGTCATAATGACTTCCTAAAAAGTTGTGTCTTTCGATCCGGTGGCAATTGTAGGCGAACTTTATTGCCACCGGTTGATATTTCTGCTGCGTTGCGAGGTGCGCTGCAGACGACTTACCAGAATGGGAGTGGCATGGTCCTTAGGATCTTTAAAACCGTCTGGCCGGTGATGCTTACCTATGTTGCAATAGGCGCGCCGTGCGGAATGATCATGGGGCAGACGGGAATGGAACCCTGGATGGTCTTTGCCCTGAGCAGCACGTTTGTGACGGGCAGCGGCCAGTTTATGATCTGCAACCTGTGGCTGGCGGGCGTGCCTGCAGCATCGATCGTCGCGAGCGTTGCTGCCATCTCCTCGCGCTTTGCGCTTTACTCGGCATCGATCGCGCCGCATCTGACGGGTGCCTCGAAGCGTCAGACGCTGGCTGTTGCCGCGACACTTACCGAGGAGGCATATGGCATCTCGCTTGCCAAGTTGGTTGAAGGGGAGGATTGGGGCCCGCGCGAGTCCTTCGTGCTCAACGTGATTCTCATCGCAACATGGGGCGTTTCGTGTACGATGGGTGCCATCGTCGGTGCCGTTGTCGATGTTCCCACCGCTATTGCTAGTTTCGTCTGCACGTCACTCTTTATCTGTCTACTCTTTTCGCAGCGGCTGTCGCGCGGCAACGTTGTCGCGGCGGTTTCGGGCGCGGTGTCCGTCGCCGTATGCAAGTTCTTGGGCCTCACGAATATTGCCGTGCCGGCAAGCGTCGTGGTCGGCATTGCCATTGCGCTGGCGTGCGATGCTGTATTAGACGGAAGAGGTGCCCGCGATGCCCGTTAACGAGTTCTTGGTTCTGTGGCTGTCGTCGTGGGCTGCTATCGCGTTCTTTCGCATCGCGCCGGCGTTTGCCTTGCGCGGGCGGACCCTGTCGCCCCGCATTACCGAGGCCCTGGGTTATATCCCGCCCGCTGCCTTTGCCGCGCTGGTCGCCAACGACTTGGTGAGCCCCGGCGCGTTCGACGCGGGACCTGGCCTGCCTTGGTTCCCTGGATTGCGGCTGCCGGCGTCGTGGTCGTGGCGGTCAAGACAAAATCGATGCTTTGGTGCTGCGTCTCGGGCATCGTACTCTATATCGTCTTGAGCCTTATATAGGGGTGGCGTCGCGGGCGCCGAATCTCGTTCCATCCCAACTTGTCGAATTTTTCACCGAGCTGGTCTATTTCTTCTGGTACCATGGTCAAACTTTACTGTAGCAAAGCGTGACGTGGGCTTTTGTACCCCGTCAGCGGAAATGGGGGTTTCATGGCACAGGAAGCAACCGCCAACGAGCAAAAGAAATTCAAGGTCCCGCGCATCCCGGGCGACATCATGATTTATCCGATGATCGTCGGTCTTTTGCTCAACACCTTCTGCCCGCAGGTTTTTGAGATCGGCGGATTCTTTACGGCTGCCTGCCGCGGTGGCTCCAATACCATCGTCGCCGCGATCCTGCTGTTTGTGGGCGCCGGCATCAGCTTTAAGTCCACGCCGGGCGCTATCAAGACCGGCATCGTCGTGCTGATCCCCAAGCTGGTCGTCGCAGCGGCTCTCGGCCTGGGCGTGGCATATTTCTTTAACGACAACTTCCTGGGTCTGAGCTCCGTGTCTATCATCGGCGGCATCACGTTTTGCAACATGGCGCTCTATACGGGCATCATGGGCGAGTTCGGCGATGAGTCCGAGCAGGGCGCCGTCGGTATCCTGTTCTTTACGGCTGGCCCCGCCGTCACGATGATCATCCTCGGTGTTTCCGGCCTCGCCAACATTCCCATTGGCACCATTATCGGCTCCATCTTGCCACTCGTTATCGGCATGGTTCTGGGCAACCTGTTCCCGTTTATCAAGAACCTGCTGGTTCCCGGTGCCAATCCCGCGATTGCCGTCATCGGATTTCAGCTCGGTGCGTCCATGAGCCTGTCGAGCTTTATCACCGGCGGTATTTCCGGCATCTTGCTGGGCCTTGTCACGCTGTTTGTCGTCGGTCCCATCACCTTTGCGTTCGAGCGTCTGTGCGGCGGCAATGGCAAGGCCGCTGTGGCTTGCTCCACCATTGCCGGCACGGCTATGACCACACCGGTTGCCCTCGCCGAGGTCGCACCGCGCTACGCCGAGCTTGCGCCCATCGCGTACGCTCAGATCGCCACCGCCGTTATCATCACGGCGATCATGGCTCCGATTCTGACTGGCTGGGTCGACAAGAAGTTCTGCCAAGGCAAGGAGGATCTGTCGCCTGTCGGTGTCGAGGCCATAGAGGAGGCCGTCGCGACTGACATCGATGGCGAGTAGCAATCGATACCCATCAATGATGCCGGCGTGTGCAATTCGCGCCGTATGGGCGCCCGAACAGAAACTGTTTTGCAGTGATGTTCGGGCGCTCTGCTATTATCCCCTTTACCCCTGTGGAGTAAAGGGGTGTTTATTGCCCTGATTCGAATTGGGCGATTCTGACCACTTGGGTATTGAAGGGATGGCGCTAGTGGTTAAGGCACTCAAGATTGAGATATTCGTGCTATGCATGATTGTTCTTATCGGGCTTGCCGTGCGAAGTCGTCGCTCCTTGTTCTCGAGCACCCAGCAGCTATTGTTTAGCATGCTTGGCTACACCTCTGCCGCGTACATATTATTCGATATGATCTGGACGCTTTCGGACGGTGTGGACGGCACGTTGGGCATTGCTGCCAACTGGATTTCCAACGCGGTTTCGTTTTCGCTCTTTGCTATCGCGTGTCTCATTTGGTTTATCTATTCCGAGACGGTGCAGGGTTCTCGCCTTTTGACCTCGCGCTATAGGGTGGTGCTTGTAGCGTTGCCTACGGCTCTGGTGGTCGTGCTGGCGTTTACCAGTTACTGGACGCACGCCCTGTTCTATATCGATTCGCAGGGCGTGTATCGTCGCGGCTTTGCCTATATGATCCAGCCCATCGTCAGCTACTGTTACGTTATACATACGTCCCTGCATGCATTTGTGCAATCTCGCAGGGTCGAGAGCCTGCAGACGAAGGCCATCTATCGAACCTTGCGTTTTTCGCCATTCCGGCCCTGGTGGGCGGTACCTTTCAGGTCGTATACTCGGTGCCCGGCCTTTGTGTCGGCATAATGATTAGCATGTTGCTGCTCTACATCATCTACCAGGAGCAGCTCATCTCGACCGACCCGTTGACTGGACTTAACAATCGCAACCGTTTTGAGACCTATATGCTGTCGCTCTTCTCAAATGTGGATCAGGCCGAAGATGTATATCTGCTTATGATGGACGCCGACGGCTTTAAGCAGATTAACGATCGCTATGGGCATGTGGAGGGCGACCACGCTCTTCAGGTCATATCCGCTGCGCTCAAAGAAGTCTGCTCGGCGTCTGGCGGCTTTATCGCACGTTATGGTGGCGATGAGTTCGTGGTGCTCCAAAAGGCAGTGGCGGAACAGGATATCATGCATCTGTGCGCGACAATCAACGATGAGCTCGCGCGCGCCGAGGTTCCGTATCTGTTGCGGATGTCCATCGGCTACGCACGGGTCGGTGATGGCGTCGATACCTGGCAAGACTTGCTTCGTGCTGCCGACGCGGAGCTCTACCGCGTAAAGCGCGAGAAGAAGAAAGCCGGCGCCCAGATACGCTAGAAAAAGGGCGCACGCTGGCGGGCGTGGCGGCCCTCGGCTCTCCGATGTACTCCATTAAGCTAAAGCATGTGAACCCCCTCTGCTAAATAGGGGTAGTTCGTTAGACCTTTTTGGGCCTGTTGACAATGATGATGCCGCCGCAGACCAAGAGCAGAGCCACCATGACGGTGACGGGGCTCGTGCCAGCACCCTCGCCGAGCAGCAGCGCGCTCAGCAGTACGCCAAAGACCGGGTTCATAAACCAAAGACCGAGACGCGGCTGACGGGGTTGACGGCAAGCAGGCGCGACCACAGCGAGTAGCGACCGCGGAGATAAGCGCCATGTAGATGATGAGCACGATGGCGGGGACAATCGCCGTGGGGGAGAGCGCGCCACCCATCAAAAAGCCGATGGCGGTGAGGACCAGGCCGCCGACCAAGAACTGCCACCCGGCAAGCAAGACGCCGTCGTGCTTGCGCGAGAAGATGCCGATCAGGCAGGTCGAAAGAGCACCCGCGACAGTGGAGGCTAGGATAAAGCCCTCGCCATCGAGCCTGAAGCCAAAGGTGCCATCTGCGCCCGAGAGGTTGACGAGCGCGACGCCGGCAAAGCCCAGCGCACAGCCAAGCACCTTGGCCGTATCGAGCTTCTCGGTGTGAAATGCCAGGGCGGCAAAGAGGATTGCGAGGAAGTTGGCGCTGGCCTCGATGATGGAGCTCGACATGGCGCTGGCGCGCGAGAGGCCCAGATAGAAAAAGAAGTACTGCCCGATAGTCTGGAAGAGCGACAAGACAAAGATGGGCTTGATGTCGCGAGCCTGCGGAATGAGGGGGCGGCGTTGGGCCGCACTCATCCCAACGACAACCAGGCGCCGGCAAGGGTGAAGCGCAAGCCCGCAAAGAGCAGCTGCGAGGCGTTATCGTGCGCGGGGATGCCAAAGAGCGCATAGCCGATTTTGATGCAGGGGAAAGCCGACCCCCAGAGCGCGCAACAAACAAGGCAGCCCAGGATGAGTCCGGGTAGGGTGGCGAGATACGGCTTGCGGCTTTCCATGATGTCCTTCCTGCATGCGCGAAGCAAAAAAGAACCCGCCACCGGATGTGTCGGTGGCGGGTGTTGTTACCCGAGGGGATTGTACGATGGGAAAGGTTTAAGCGAAGTAGGCCACGCCGCTCTCAAAGATCGGCATGAACTTATCGCCGGGGACATGCTCGGGCACGTTGCGGTACAGGTTGTCGCCGCGACGCTCGGCATGGCCCATCTTGCCCAGGACGCGGCCGTCGGGGCTCGTGATGCCCTCGATGGCGAGTGCGGAGCCGTTGGGGTTGACGGAGAGATCCATGCTGGGCTTGCCGTTCTCGCCCACGTACTGCGTGGCGACCTGGCCGTTGGCGATCAGCTGGGCGAGCACTTCGTCATTGGCGACAAAGCGGCCCTCGCCGTGGCTGATGGCGACGGTGTAGGGGTCGTCCAGGCTGCACTGCGACAGCCACGGGGACAAGTTGGACGAGATGCGGGTGCGCACCAGACGGCTCTGGTGGCGACCGATGGTGTTGAACGTCAACGTGGGCGCATCGGGCGTGGCGTCGACGATGTCGCCGTAGGGCACCAGACCGAGCTTGATCAGGGCCTGGAAGCCGTTGCAGATGCCCAGCATCAGGCCATCGCGGTCCTTGAGCAGGTCGCGGACTGCTCGGTGACCTCGGGAGCGCGGAAGAACGCCGGGATGAACTTGGCAGAGCCGTCGGGCTCGTCGCCGCCCGAGAAGCCGCCGGGGATCATGACGATCTGGCTTGCACGGATGCGGCGGGCAAGCTCGTGGGTGCTCTCGGCGACGGCCTCGGGCGTGAGGTTGTTGATCACGAAGGTGTCGGCCTCGGCACCGGCGGCACGGAAGGCGCGGGCGCTGTCGTACTCGCAGTTGTTGCCGGGGAACACGGGGATGATCACGCGCGGGCGGCGATCTTGCGCCGCCGTACACGTGGATATCCTTGGCGCGGAAGTCGATGGTCTCGACCTCGGGGGTCTCGCCGGCGCTGCGGTAGGTGAAGACGCCCTCGATGCCGCTCTCCCAGGCCTCCTGGAGCTCGGAGAGCTCGATGACTTCGGAACCGGTGTCGATGACATAGCCTCGACGGTGGTGCCCAGGGGCTCGACGACAACGCCGTCGGCGACCTCGGGCAGCTCGGCATCCTCGGCGAGCTCGACAATAAAGCTGCCGTAGAGCGGGGTGAAGAGGCTCTCCACGTCTACATCCTCGGCAAGCTCGATACCGATCTGGTTACCGACGCACATCTTAAAGAGGCTCTCGGCGCCGCAGCCGTAGCCGGGCGTGGAGATGGCCAGGGCGTTGCCGGTAGCAGTGAGCGCCTCGACGGCGTCAAACGCGGCGAGCAGCTGCTGAGCATCGGGGCGGTAGTCCTCGCCATAGGTGGCGGGGGCGATGCGGACGACGCGGTGCGTGAGGCCCTTGAACTCGGGCGAGACGGCGCGGGCGCCTTGCCCACGCGACGGCGAAGCTGATCGAGGTCGGCGGAACGTTGAGCTCGCCGGCCTCGTCCTCAAACGAACCGCTCATGGAGTCCTTGCCGCCGATGGCGCCGGCACCCAGGTCGACCTGGGCCATAAGGGCACCCCAGGACGGCAGCCATGGGCTTGCCCCAGCGCTCGGCCTCGGTGCGCAGGCGCTCGAAGTACTCCTGGAAGGAGAGGTAGGTGCGCTTGTGCTCAAAGCCGGCGGCAACGAGCTTGGCGATGGACTCGACCACGGACAGGTAGGCGCCCGCAAACTGGTCGGCCTCCATCAGATAGGGGTTGAAGCCCCATGCATGGCGCTCGCCGTGGTGGTCTCGCCGTCCACGGGGAACTTGGCGACCATGGCCGAGCTCGGGGTGAGCTGCGTCTTGCCGCCAAAGGGCATGAGCACGGTCGCGGCGCCGATGGTGGAGTCGAAGCGCTCGGAAAGGCCCTTGTTGGAGGCGACGTTGAGGTCGGTGACGAGCGAGGTCATGCGCTCGGCGAGCGTGGTACCGGCCAGCTGGGCTGCCACACACTGCGGGCGCAGACGTGGGCGACCTGGTGCTTGGGCGCACCGTTGGAGTTGAGGAACTCGCGGGACAGATCGACGATGGCGACGCCGTTCCAGGCCATGCGCATGCGCGGCTCGGCGGTAACCTCGGCGATAACGGTCGCCTCCAGGTTCTCCTCGGCGGCGTAGCCCATGAACTCCTCGACGTCACCGTCGGCGACGGCGCAGGCCATGCGCTCCTGGGATTCAGAGATGGCGAGCTCGGTGCCGTCAAGACCGTCGTACTTCTTGGTCACGGTATCAAGGTCGACATACAGGCCGTCGGCAAGCTCGCCTACGGCGACCGAGACACCGCCGGCGCCAAAGTCGTTGCAGCGCTTGATCAGACGGCAGGCATCGCCGCGGCGGAACAGGCGCTGCAGCTTGCGCTCGACCGGGGCGTTGCCTTCTGGACCTCGGCGCCCGATGTCTCGATGGACTCGGTGTTCTGGGTCTTGGAGGAGCCGGTGGCACCGCCGATGCCGTCACGGCCGGTGCGGCCGCCCAACAGGATGATCTTGTCGGTGGGGGCGGGGCACTCGCGACGCACGTGGTTTGCCGGGGTGGCGCCCACGACGGCGCCGACCTCCATGCGCTTGGCGACGTAGCGGGGTGATAGAGTTCGTTGACCTGACCGGTGGCAAGGCCGATTTGGTTGCCGTAGCTGGAGTAGCCGGCGGCAGCAGTGGTCACGAGCTTACGCTGCGGCAGCTTGCCCTCGAGCGTCTCGGACACGGGGACGGTGGGGTCGCCGGCGCCGGTGACACGCATGGCCTGGTACACGTAGCTGCGGCCCGACAGCGGGTCGCGGATGGCACCGCCCACGCAGGTGGCGGCACCACCGAAGGGCTCGATCTCGGTCGGGTGGTTGTGGGTCTCGTTCTTAAAGAGGAACAGCCAGTCCTGGTCCTCGCCGTCAACATCGACCTTCACCTTGACGGTGCAGGCGTTAATCTCCTCGGACTCGTCGACATCGGTCATGACGCCGGTCTTCTTGAGGTACTTGGCGCCGATGGTGCCCATGTCCATGAGGCAGACGGGCTTGGTGTCGCGACCGAGTTCGTGGCGCATCTCCATGTAGCGGTCGAAGGCCTGCTGCACCACGGCGTCGTCGATCGTCACATCGTCCAGGACGGTGCCGAAGGTGGTGTGGCGGCAGTGATCGGACCAGTAGGTGTCGATCACGCGGATCTCGGTGATGGTGGGGTCGCGATCCTCATCGCGGAAGTACTGCTGGCAGAAGGCGATGTCCGCCTCGTCCATGGCAAGGCCGCGCTCGGAAATAAAGGCGGCAAGGCCGGCTTCGTCGAGCTCGCGGAAACGTCGAGCACCTCGACGGGCTGGGGCTCGGGGGTCTCCATGTACAGCGTCTCGGGCAGGTCGAGCGAGGCGATGCGCGCCTCGACGGGGTTCACCACGTAGTGCTTGATGGCATCAATGGCGGCCTCGTCCAGAGCGCCCGAGATCATATAGACCTTGGCGGAGCGCACGGCGGGGCGCTCGCCCTGGCTGATGAGCTGCACGCACTCGCTGGCGGAGTCGGCGCGCTGGTCAAACTGGCCAGGCAGGAATTCGACGGCAAAGACGGCGCCATCGCTTGCGGGGAGCTCGTCGTAGGTCACATCGACCTGGGGCTCGCTAAAGACGGTCGGCACGCAGGACCGGAAAAGCTCCTTGTCGATGCCCTCGACGTCGTAGCGGTTGATAATCCTCAGGGCCTCGATGCCTTGATGCCGAGAATTTCGGTCAGCTCGCCCTTGAGCTGCTGAGCCTCGACGTCGAACCCGGGTTTCTTCTCCACGTAGATACGAGAGACCATTGGTTCCTGCCTTCCTGATCGGTTGGGCGTACGGTACGGTATGCGGCAGCGGTCGGTTTGCGGGGTCTGCCCTGCGGTCGCCTTGAGCCACATGTTTGTAAACCTCACTATGATACGACAGCTCGCGGCGCGTTGAGGACGGCGAGGGTGCTACAGTGAAGCGCAAACAAGAGAAAGGCATCACATGGCATTCGTTTCGCTCGCCATCATCGCACTCGTGGCCTTTGCGAGTCCTTTTATCGCCTCGGCGATTCCCGGAAAACCCGTTCCCGAGACGGTCTTTTTGCTCGTGCTCGGCGCGGTACTGGGACCCCATATGCTCGGCGTCATCCATGTAGATGCTGAGGTCTCGCTTGTGTCCGAGCTGGGCCTGGCCTTTTTGTTCCTGCTTGCCGGCTTTGAGATCGACCCCAAGAGCATCACGGGCGTCGAGGGGCGCTACGGCTTGGCGACGTGGGTCGTCACGTTTGGTATCGCCTGGCTTGCCGTGCGCTTTACCCCGTGGTTCTCAGTCAGTCATTTCGACGGTATCGCTGTGACGCTTGCTCTTACCTCCACGGCGCTCGGCACGCTCGTGCCCATCATGCGTGAGCGCTCGCTTACCGGCACGCGCGTGGGCGACTCGATTCTCGCGTATGGCACTTGGGGCGAGCTCGGTCCCGTGCTCGCCATGTCGGTGCTGTTGTCTGCCCGCACTGGCATCCAAACGCTCGTTATCCTTGGCTTGTTTGCGGTGGTTTGCGTGTTGCTGGCCGTGGTCCCGAGCCGCTCCAAGCGCGTCGGCAGCCGCTTCTTTGCATTTGTTGAGGAGCGCGCCGATACCACGTCGCAGACCTTCGTGCGCCTGACGGTGCTCATCCTGGTCACGCTCGTGGCATTCTCGGCCGTCTTTGATCTCGACATCGTGTTGGGTTCTTTTGCCGCCGGCTTTGTCCTGCGCTATATCATCCCCGAGGGCAACCATACGCTCGAGACCAAGCTCGACGGTCTGGCCTACGGTTTTTTGATTCCGGTGTTCTTTACCGTATCGGGCGCAAAGATCGATCTGACGGCCGTGGCGTCGCGCCCGGGTCTGCTCGTGGGCTTTATCGTGGCGTTGTTGATTATTCGTGCCGTGCCCATTCTTATTTCCATGAGCATTTGTCCTGCGACGCGCGATGTGTCGGCGTATGGTCGCATTACCGTGGCCCTGTACTGCACCACGGCGCTGCCGATCATCGTTGCCGTTACGAGCGTTGCCGTCAACGCGGGCGCGCTGTCGCAAGATATTGCGTCGGTCATGGTTGCCGCCGGTGCCATCACGGTGTTCTTGATGCCATTGCTCGCGCAGCTCTTCTACCGCGTGGTGGATGCCGCACCGGTCGCCGCTGTGGCAGAGGTTGCCGAGCATCCATCCGATGCGCTCGACATCTTGCGCGCCCACCACGACCTAGCGAGCTTGCTCGCGCGCGAGCATGAGCTGCTGACTTCGCATGGCCATGGTCGCGTATTCGAGGGCCTGCCTACGCTCGATACGATTGCCGAGCGTCTTTCCGCCGAGGCGGCGAGCGGCCACATCGATGCCCGCATCGTGGACGCGGCGCACCTGCTTGCCGATAAGACCTATGGAGACGAGGTCGACCCGTCCGAGCTGACTCCGCGCGAGCGCCGTCGCCTGGAGCGCGCCAAGCTTGCCGTGCGTGAATACCGCCGCCGCATGCTGGAGCTCTATGCAAGAGAAGAAGCCGAGGACGACGACGGCAAGTAGCAAGGAATGTCGGGATACGTGTTCCGTCCAAATAATAGAAGGCGCGCTGCCTGCGGTTGATGCAGGCAGCGCGCCTTTTGCGTTGAACTCCGTTGAGGTCCGAAATCGTGGCTTGCGACCTTTAGGAGCGGGCGGCTCCGTCGACGGGGAGCACGGCGCCCGTGACGTAGGAGGACATGTCGCTCGCCAGGAAAACAAAGGCGTTGGCGACATCCTCGGGCTCGCCCATGCGACCCAGCGGAATGGTGGCGATGATGGGCTTGATGACCTCTTCGGGCAGGTTGGCGACCATATCGGTCTTGGTCACGCCGGGTGCGACGGCATTGACGCGAATGCCCATGGGGGCGAGCTCGCGCGAGAGCGACTGGACCATACCGTTGACGGCAAACTTGGACGTGGGGTAGCCGACACCGGAGGGCTGACCGTACTTGGCGACCATCGAGCTCGTGGTGGTGATGGTGCCGCCATGGCCGGCCTTGGTCATGATCTTGGCGGCTGCCTGGTGGCCATTAAAGACGGCGACGACGTTGAGGTCCATAACTTTGGCGAACTCCTCGGCCGTGTAGTCCAAAAGGGGCGAGCGCTGGGAGATGCCGGCATTGTTGACGACTGTATCCAAGCCGCCCATATCGGCTGCGGCCTGGGTAAAGGCCTCGGTCACGGCTTCGAGCGAGGTGAGGTCGCAGGAGCGGCCCCAGACCTTGGCGTCGGGATAGGCGGCTGCCAGCTTCTCAACGGCCGTGTCGGCAGTCTCCTGGCGCGAGCCAAAGACGGTGACGGAGGCGCCCTCCTCGATAAAACGGCAGGCGATGGCATAGCCGATACCGCGTGTGCTCCGGTGATGATTGCTTTCTTGCCCTCGAGCAACATGGTGCTTCCTCTCATCGCGGGCGGACATTCGCAGCACAGCGTAGCGGTAGCCGGAATCGGCCGCGTTTGCATATCGGTGAACGGTAGCCCGCGTTACCGATGAGCGGCTCGCGCAAATATGCTCTGCCGTTGTGCTTAGGGCAGGTGACAAAAGGGCTCCCGTCCCACATCGGACGGGAGCCCTCAAGGCGCGTATTGCTAGGCGAGCGTTGGGCTAGTTCGCCATGACGCTTCGGTCCAAGCTTCAACGTCCTCGATGCGCAGGACGTTGGCGACCTCGGCCACGCAGTCGACGCTGGCAAGCTCGGCGGCGGCAGCCTGGACGTCCTTCTCGAGCGCGCGGTGCGTTAGGAAGATGACCGAGCAGGCATCGCTGACGCCCGATTTGCCGTCCTCGACCTGGTTGATGAGCGAGATCGAGATGTTGTGCTTGGCAAAGATGTCGACCGTCTCGGACAGGCGCCCACGCGGTCGGCGACTTTCAGGCGCACATAGTACTTGGTCTGGAGCTCGTCCATGGGCTTAAAGGCGAGGTTGTGACCATAGGCTCAATCTCGGGCAGCGGAGCAACGCCGCGGCTGATCTGCTCGGAGAGCGACAGGATGTCGCCCACGACGGCACTCGCGGTGGGGAAGGAGCCTGCGCCGGCACCGTAGAACATGGTCTCGCCCACGGCGTCGCCTACCACGTAGACAGCGTTCATGGCGCCGTTGACCTTGGCGAGCATGTGGTCGGCGGGGATCAGCGTGGGATGCACGCGGACGTCGACGCCGGCGTCGGTGTTGCGTGCGATGCCCAGCAGCTTGATGGTGTAGCCGAGCTCGCGGGCCTGGGCGATGTCCTCGGCGCCGATGGTACGGATACCCTGCTGGTAGACATCGTCGGTGGTCACGCGGGTGCCAAAGCCGATGGAAGCGAGGATTGCCGTCTTGCTGGCGGCGTCGAAGCCGTCGACGTCGGCGGACGGGTCGGCCTCGGCATAGCCTTAGCCTGGGCGTCGGCGAGCACGTCAGCGTAATCGGCGCCCTCGGCGTCCATGCGCGACAGGATGTAGTTGGTGGTGCCGTTGAGAATGCCAGCGATGGTCAGGATCTTGTTGCCCACTAGGTCGTGCTCGAGCGTGCTGACAATGGGGATGCCGCCACCGCAGCTGGCCTCGCACTTAATCTGCACGCCGCACGCACGTGCCTTCTCGGCAAGCGTCTCGACATGGCGGCCCAGCAGGGCCTTGTTGGCGGAGAGACATGCTTGCCGTTCTCGAAGGCAGTGGTGAAGATCTCGGTTGCGGGATGCTCGCCGCCAATCAGCTCGACGACGATGTCGACGGCGGGGTCGGTGACGACATCGTGCCAGTCGCTCGTAAAGGCCTCGCGCTCAATGCCTGCCGCCTCGGCCTGCTCCCAAGCAAGCGCGCAGGCGCGGGTCAGCTTAAGGTCGATGCCGTAGGCTGCCAGGTACTCATCGTGGTGGCTCTTGATCAGACGGGCCACGCCGCCGCCGACGGTTCCCAGACCGATCAGACCGACGTTCACGGTGCGCAGGGGTTCGCTCATAGATAACTCCTTCGTGCATCTTATGGATGGATAAACCGCTTAAAGGTTGAGTGCATTCTAGCGTGAACCGGGGGCGCGTGCTCGCCAGGCAACAGGAGCCGCACAAAACGGCACCCCCGAAACGCTGCGGAAACATTGGAAACACGCTCGCTACAAACGGACTTCCGTAACAAACTGTCAACGTTTGCGCCATAAGGTTTGCCCTGTACCGCAAGACGGCCGCACCGCGGCCAGCGAAAAAGGGGGACACCATGTTCAACATCAACAGCACGCTCAGCCGTAGGAACTTTCTCGCCGGCGCTGCGGCGCTCGGCAGCACCGCAGCACTCGCTGGTTGCTCGTCGGGTGGCTCGGACGGCGGCACCGCCGATGACGGCAAGACCTTCAAGATCGGTGTCATCGGCCCTCTGACCGGCGCCGCGGCAACCTATGGCGTTTCGGCCGAGAAGGGTGCCAAGCTTGCCGCCAAGGATTTCTCGACCAAGGACCTCAAACTCTCGTTTAAGTCCGAGGATGACGTCGCCGACGGCGAGAAGGCTATCAACGCCTTCAATACCCTGTGCGACTGGGGCATGCAGGCTCTCGTCGGCCCCGTCACGACTGGTGCCGCCGTCGCTGTCTCGGGCGAGATCGCCGACGATATGCTCATGGTCACGCCCTCTGCTTCGTCCCTCGACGTCACCAAGGACAAGACCACGGTTTTCCAGGTTTGCTTTACCGACCCCACCATGGGCGCGAGTGCTGCCAAGTTTTTGGCCGAGAAGTATGCAGACGCCAAGATCGCCCTGTTCTACAACTCCGGCGATACGTACAGCTCGGGTGTTGCCGATGCCTTTGCCGAGCAGGCCAAGGAGTCCAAACTTGATATCGTCGATACCGAGACCTTTAAGGACGACTCCTCCACGAGCTTTACCAACCAGCTCACCAAGGCCAAGGAGGCCGGCGCCACGCTCATCTTTGCGCCGATCTACTACACGCCGGCGTCCGTTTTGCTCAAGAACGCCAAGGACATGGGATACGACATGACCCTCATGGGTACCGACGGCATGGACGGCCTGCTCTCCGTTGAGGGCTTCGACACCTCCCTTGCCGAGGGCGTGCTGCTCATGACCCCGTTCTCTGCCGACGATGAGAAGAACGCCGACTTCGTCAAGGCATATAAGGACGCCTACGACGAGACGCCCAACCAGTTTGCCGCCGATGCCTATGACTGCGTCCATGCGATTGTCGAGGCTATCGATAAGGCAGACATCGATATTACGGCCGACGGCGCCGACATTGCCGGCGATCTTGCCAAGGCCATGCGCAAGATCAAGATCGAGGGCCTGACGGGCGAGCTCACGTGGAACGACGAGGGCCAAGTCGAGAAGCCGCTACAGCTATGTGATCCAGGACGGCAAGTACATCGCCGCTAAGTGCGTATAAAGCGCTACCGGTGAGGCCGTTTTAATCAGGACAGGGAAGCTTGTAACAGAATGGAAACATTACTTTCACACAATAAAGTGGCTAAACTGCATAAACCAATAGAAATACGCATAATTATGGATAAACGGACAAAACAAAAGAATAGTTGAAATAATCGCCACTTTTCTCAACTAAAGCGTCTACTATTTTGCGAACGCCGAACACGGCGAAGGATGGCCTGTTGGGTAACCGAAACCCGACGAGATTTGAGAGGAGAGCCGCATGTCGAGCCTCACCGGTAAGTCATTGAACCCTGTTATGAATCGCAGGAGCGTTATCGCGAGCGCAGCAGGTCTGGGGGCGATGTCCATTCTAGCTGGCTGCTCCTCCAACGGCGGCGACAGCGGTTCCGCTTCGGGCGACGCTTCGTTTAAGATCGGCACCATCGGACCGCTGACCGGCGCCAACGCGTCCTACGGCAAGTCCGTTACCCAGGGTGTCGAGCTTGGCTGCAAGGATTTCTCGACCAAGGAGCTGCCGCTTGCCAGCAAGGCCGAGGATGACCAGGCCGACGGCGAGAAGGCCGTCAACGCCTTTAACACCCTGCTCGACTGGGGCATGCAGGCCCTCGTCGGCCCGACCACCACGGGCGCGTCGGTTGCCGTTGCCGCCGAGTGCGGCAACAACCCCCAGACGTTTATGATCACTCCGTCCGCGTCCTCCGAGGACGTCACCAAGGGCAAGGATTGCGTCTTCCAGGTTTGCTTTACCGATCCCAACCAGGGCGTCAACGCTGCCAAGTTCCTGGCGCAGAAGTATGCGGACGAGAAGTTCGTACTGTTCTATAACTCCGGCGACGCCTATTCTTCGGGCATCGCAGATTCCTTTAAGGTTCAGGCCGCTAAATCCAAGCTCGAGATTGTTGACGAGGAGACCTTTAAGGACGACTCCGCCACGAGCTTTACCAACCAGCTGACCAAGGCCAAACAGGCCGGCGCCACCATGATCTTTGCGCCGATCTACTACACGCCAGCGTCCGTCCTGCTCAAGAACGCCAAGGACATGGGCTACGACGTCAAGATGATGGGTTGCGACGGCATGGACGGCATCCTGGGCGTTGAGGGCTTCGACACCTCTCTTGCCGAGGGTCTGCTGCTCATGACCCCGTTCTCCGCCGACGACGAGAAGAACGCCGACTTCGTCAACGCTTACAAGGATAAGTATGGCGAGACTCCGGACCAGTTTGCCGCCGACGCTTACGACGGCGTGCACGCGGTGGCCGAGGCCCTCGAGGAGGCCGGTCTTGGTGTCGACGCCGACCCGACCGAGGTCGCCGAGAAGCTGCCTAAGGCTATGCTCAAGATTACCGTTGACGGTCTGACCGGCAAGCTCACCTGGAACGATAAGGGCCAGGTCCAGAAGGAGCCCACGGCGTACGTCATCACCGACGGCAAGTACGTACAGGCCTAATAAGCCGCCTTACATAGAGCGGTTTTGATCCCAAGCAGGGGAGGTTTGGCCTTCCCTGCTTGCTTGGTATCTAGGGACAGTGTAACGTCCCTGTTTCATACATTAACTGGAAACCTATTCGAAAGGGGGATGTGGAACATGACGGTCTTTATCCAATACCTGGTCAACGGCCTGTCCATGGGCAGCGTCTACGCCATCATCGCGTTGGGCTACACCATGGTCTACGGTATCGCCAAGATGCTGAACTTCGCTCACGGCGACGTTATCATGGTCGGTGCCTATGTCTCGTTCTGTGCCACGTCGTATCTCGGCCTCCCGGGCTGGGCATCTGTAATTCTCTCTTGTGTGGTCTGCACCGTTCTCGGTGTTCTCATCGAGGGTCTGGCATACAAGCCGCTGCGTCAGGCGGGCCCGCTGGCCGTTCTGATCACGGCCATCGGCGTGTCTTACTTCCTGCAGAACGCCGCGCAGCTTCTGTGGGGCGCCACGCCCAAGAACTTCACTTCGCTCGTCACCTTCCAGGTGCCGGAGTTCTTGGCCAAGTTCAATGTAAGCGCCGTTTCGCTCGTCACCATCGTCGCCTGCCTGGTTATCATGGCCGGTCTGATGTTCTTTACAGGTAAGACCAAGATGGGCAAAGCCATGCGCGCCGTGTCCGAGGACAAGGCCGCCGCTCAGCTCATGGGCATCAACGTCAACCGTACCATCTCGATGACGTTTGCCATCGGCTCTGCCCTTGCCGCCATCGCCGGCGTGCTGCTGTGCTCCTACTCGCCGGTGCTGCAGCCCACGACGGGTGCCATGCCTGGCATCAAGGCCTTCGACGCCGCCGTCTTCGGCGGTATCGGCTCCATCCCCGGCGCCTTTGTCGGTGGCATTCTCATCGGCATCATCGAGGCGATGGCGCAGGCCTACATTTCCACGAGCCTTGCCAACTCCATCGTCTTTGGTGTTCTGATCATCGTCCTGCTCGTCAAGCCTGCCGGCCTCTTGGGCAAGTACGTCCCCGAGAAGGTGTAGGTGAGCGTAATGAAGTTTCTTAAAGACAAACAGACGCGTCACGACTTTGTCACGTACGCCATGTGCATCGTGGCCTTCGCATCGTGTTCTTTATGCAGTCCAACCATATGATTCCGCGCATGATCGCCGGTCAGCTGGTTCCCATCACGGCCTATATCGTCATGGCCATCTCCCTTAACCTCGTCGTCGGCATCGCGGGCGACTTGTCGCTGGGCCACGCGGGCTTTATGAGCGTCGGCGCCTATACGGGCATCGTTACCGCGGTCGCCCTCGAGAGCGCCGTTCCCTCCGATCCGGTGCGCCTTATCATCAGTATCGTGGTCGGCGCCATCGCTGCCGCCATCCTGGGCTTCTTGATCGGCATCCCGGTCCTGCGCCTGAGCGGCGACTATCTGGCCATCGTGACCCTGGCTTTTGGCGAGATCATCAAAGAGATCGTCACCTGCCTTATCGTGGGCGTCGACTCCCGCGGCCTGCATGTGATCTTTAACATCACGGGTAACTCCACGATCGACGACCTGCACCTGCTCGAGGACGGCACCGCCATCATCAAGGGCGCCAGGGCGCCTCGGGCGTGTCGACGTACTCGACCTTCCTCGCCGGTGCCATCCTGGTTATGGTCGCACTCGTGATTGTGCTCAACCTGGTTCGCAGCCGTACCGGCCGTGCCATTATGGCCGTGCGCGACAACAAGATCGCTGCCGAGTCCGTGGGCATCTCCGTCACCGAGTACCGCATGATCGCCTTCGTGGTTTCCGCCGCTCTCGCCGGCGCTGCCGGAGCCCTCTTCGGCGGTAACTTCTCGCAGCTTTCCGCTACCAAGTTCGACTTCAACACGTCCATCCTCATCCTGGTGTTCGTGGTCCTGGGCGGTCTGGGCAATATGCGCGGCTCCGTCATCGCGGCGGCGTTGCTCACGGTGCTTCCCGAGCTGCTCCGTCAGTTCTCGGACTACCGCATGCTCATCTACGCCATCGTGCTGATCCTGGTCATGATCTTTACCAACAACCCACAGCTCAAGGCGTTCTTCGCACGCATTAAGGACCGCTTTGCTCCCAAGAAGGAGGCGGCAGCCGATGCCCAGTAAATTTGAGTTCAACAAGGGCAAGATGGTCCCGTATCCTTCTGGCGCCATCGTTCCCGACCGCGACCTGGGCCAGCGCCCGGCGCTCGAGTGCATCCACTTGGGCATTGAATTTGGCGGCCTTAAGGCAGTCGACGACTTTAGCCTAACCATCGGTAAGACCGAGATCGCCGGTCTGATCGGTCCCAACGGTGCCGGTAAGACCACGGTCTTCAACCTGCTCACCAAGGTGTACCAGCCCACGCACGGTACCATCCTGCTCGACGGTGAGGACACCTCGGGCAAGTCGGTCTATCAGGTCAACCGCATGGGTATTGCCCGTACCTTCCAGAACATTCGCCTGTTCAACACCATGACGGTGGAGGATAACGTCAAGGTCGGTCTGCACAACCAGGAGCGCTACTCCGGCTTTGAGGGCGTGCTGCGCCTGCCGACGTATTGGAAGCACGAGAAGGCTGCTCACGAGCGCGCCATGGAGCTGCTGTCCATCTTTGATATGGAGCATCTGGCAAACGAGCAGGCCGGATCTCTGCCTTACGGCGCTCAGCGTCGTCTGGAGATCGTCCGCGCGCTTGCCACCAACCCCAAGCTACTGCTGCTCGACGAGCCTGCTGCCGGCATGAACCCGTCCGAGACCGCGGAGCTCATGGAGAACATCGTCAAGATTCGCGACACCTTTGGCATTGCATCATGCTTATCGAGCATGATATGTCGCTCGTTATGAACATCTGCGAGGGCATCTGCGTGCTCAACTTTGGTAAGGTCATCGCCAAGGCACGGCAGAGGAAATCCAGAACAACGACGCTGTTATTGAGGCATATCTGGGCAAGCAGGATAAGGGGGAGAACTAAATGGCAGAGCCGATGCTTTCCGTCTACAACATCAACGTCTGGTACGGCGCCATCCACGCCATTAAGGACATCTCCTTTAACGTTAACGAGGGCGAGATCGTGGCTTGATTGGTGCCAACGGTGCCGGCAAGTCCACAACGCTCAAGACCGTCTCGGGCCTGCTGCGTTCCAAGACCGGTTCCATCAAGTTTATGGGCGAGGACATTACTCATGCGCCCGCCGATAAGCTGGTTGGTAAGGGCCTGGCTCAGGTCCCCGAGGGCCGTCGCGCCTTTTTGCAGATGACGGTCGAGGAGAACCTGGAGATGGGTGCCTATACGCAGCCCAAGTCCACGGTGGCTCCGGGCCTGGAGCGCGTCTACGAGCAGTTCCCGCGCCTGAAGGAACGTCGTCGCCAGGTCGCCGGCACCCTTTCAGGCGGCGAGCAGCAGATGCTCGTTATGGGGCGCGCCCTTATGAGTAACCCCAAACTGCTTATGCTCGACGAACCTTCCATGGGTCTGGCACCGATTCTGATCGAACAGATCTTCCAGATTGTCGAGGACCTGCACAAGGCCGGCACCACGGTGCTTCTGGTCGAGCAAAACGCACAGATGGCACTTTCGATCGCTACGCGCGGCTACGTGCTCGAGACCGGCAAGATCACCATGACCGGTACCGGACAGGAGCTCCTGCACGACGATAACGTGCGTAAGGCCTATCTGGGCGGCTAACTAGTTACGCGGTTTTACCAAACCGCGTAACGGCTCGACGCTGCAAGCCCGCCAGAGCGGCAATCTGCCTTTCAACTTCGGCGGCATGACCAGAAGGTCAATGCCGCCTTGTTTCAAGGCACCTTGCTCGCTCTGGCGGGCTTTCGCTCATATGACCCAATCCGCTGTCAAGAGCCACAATGGCCCCGCCGACCGCTTGCAATCGGTCGGCGGGGCCTGCCGTTGAACCCGTCCCGGTCCGCCCCGGCATGTCGTCGACGCCTTCGGCT
>ENA-OQAA01000274-OQAA01000274.1-human-gut-metagenome-genome-assembly--contig:-NODE-274-length-36437-cov-2.568383_pt1 | contig 36437 bp, 48 predicted proteins | sample MGYA00242489_ERZ504515 | MGnify/ENA primary metagenome ERZ504515 (study PRJEB26092, sample SAMD00036237) | human gut metagenome | host: Homo sapiens | study: EMG produced TPA metagenomics assembly of... | reverse complement strand
CGGCCAACCGGTGGATAGAATTGGGGTCAGATAGCCGCCACCAGTCTTGCCGTGGAACACGGGCACGATCTTCATGGTCGGCTTTTTTGCCTTGGAGATATCTGCATCACCGGAGCCGGAATGGCCGATGATGCAGATATCCTCGTTGAAGTCGATGGAGTACATCTCGCTCAACTGGCCGCAGCCGCAATGGTTTTCAGGATGGACATTGCCATCGAAACCTTGATATCGCCCTCAACCGCGCAGGCAGTGCCCTGCTTGATGAGCATCGAGAATGCAGGAATCAGCATGGAGTCCAGTTTGCCGGCCACACCCTTGGCAAAACCGTCGTAGTGGGAAGCCACAAACGCAATCTTTTCGTCCTTGACCCACTGCTCAAAGGCAACAACATAACGGGCCATATCCCAGACCTTTTCGATCGTGCCGCCGCCCTCAATATCAAAGGTATCCAGAATATCCTGTGCTTGGCACGAATCGCTTCTTCATCGGTAACATTATCGGCAATGGCCCACATTTTTTCCCAGTCAAACTGCTTGGTGTAAAGCCACATGCGGTTGTATAGGTTGGTTTCGTCAATGTACAGGTCCATCATACCGGGGTACGGGCGGCCGATCTGGGCAAGGTTGGTATCGCGGAAGCGGCGGCGCACCTGTGCAGCACGGCACCAATCTTCAATTTCAGCCTGCACACTGGGGTCACCGCCCTCGACCACGCCGGTGATAACGGCATGGCGCTTACCGGCGCGTTCCAGGTCGGCAACCATTTCACCAACGGCACCACAGGCGTACAGTTCACCTAGCCAGGTTGGTGTATCAGTGTTGGCATAATCCGGGGCTTTCTTCTTCTGCACATTGACCAGTACAACGGGTACATCCAGATCGCGCACGGCGGGCAGCATGTTGTAAGAGGTTGCATAGGTCAGCAGCTGCAGAATAACCAGGTCAACGTCTGCGGCACGGAACTTATCGCCCGCTGCCATAGACTGCTCTTTGGTGGTAACAATGCCGCCGTCAATGACCTCAACGGTATCGGGAATGGTCTTTTTGAAAGCGGCATACTGACCCTCAAATTCAGGAACCAGGGTTGGGAACTGCGGCAGATAGGCACCCAGAGCAATGGCAAACACGCCAACACGGGCTTTGGTTTCAACTAACATGGATATTACCCCCTGTAATAAAATTTATTGCGGATTACACTCCAAAATAGTGAACGACTTTTTGATGGAGGTGCGTGCATCCGCAAGGTCTTTGAACTCCCCTGCACGGATCATCTGCACCATCAGGTTGCCAAGGGCGGTACCCTCGGTAGGGCCTGCAAACACGGGCAGCTGGGTGGCATTTGCGGTCATCTGGTTCAGGTACATATCCTGGCTACCGCCGCCCACAATATTGATGCTGGTATATTCTTTGCCGGTCAGGTTTGCAGCTCTTGAATAGCGGTCTGATAATCATGCGAAAGCGAGTTGTAAATGGTCTGCATCACTTCGCCGGTGGTGGCGGGAACCGGTTTGCCGCCGTCTTTGCAGGCAGCCTTGACTTCTTTGATCATAGATTTCGGCGCTAGGAAGCGGTCGTCGCCAGTGGATACGATCCCGGCAAAGCTGCTGGCTTCCTGCGCGGCGGCAATCAATTCCGGGAAAGACGGGCGGGTTCCGGTCTGCTCGCCAAGTTCACGCCGCACAGACTGGATCATCCACAGGCCCATAATGTTCTTAAGGTAACGGTAGCGGTATTCATAGCCGCCCTCGTTGGTAAAATTGGCCTGCATGCTGGAGGGGTCGTGATGGGGTCTTTGTTTCCACACCCAGCAGGCTCCATGTGCCGCTGGAAAGATAAACGGCCTTATCATCCCTTGCGGGAACAGCCAAAAAGGCGGAGCGGTATCATGTGTAGCGGGCAGTACGACGGTGCAGTCAAAGCCGACATAATCCTTGACGGCGGAGCTCAAATTTCCCAGTTTGGTGCCGGGGGTGCTGATTCTGCCAAAGATTTTGCGCGGCAGACCAAGCCGGTTGATGATTTCATCGTCCCAATCCTTGCTTATAGCGCCCACCAGGGCAGTGGTGGAAGCATTGGTGTACTCGTTGGCCATCACGCCGGTCAGGCGGTAATTCAGGTAATCCGGCACCATCAAAAAATGCTCGGCAGCGGCAAGCTGTTCCGGATGCTCTTTCTTTAAGGCACACAGTTGGTAAACCGTGTTGAACGACTGGTACTGGATGCCGGTACGGGCGTAAAGTTTTGTAAATGGCAGAATGGGTTCCAGTTCCTCCCGCATGGCGGCGGTGCGGCCATCGCGGTAAGCAACGGGGTCCCCGATAGGGGTACCATCGGCATCCAGAAGCAGAAAGTCAACAGCCAGGTATCAATACCGACCGTTGTGGGCGTATAGCTGCATCGTGGGCGGCTTTCAGCCCCTCGATCACATTCTGAACCAGGCCTTCCATATCCCAGCAAAGGTGACCGTTCTTTTCAATCAGGCGGTTTTCAAAGCGGTAGACTTCATGCAGGCCATAACACCATGTTCCACGGTGCCAATAATGTGCCGGCCGCTGGATGCTCCGATATCTACAGCAAGATAACAGGTTTGCATCTTTCTCTCCTTTTTGGTAAAATACGAATCAGGCGAACTGCCTTATGCTATTAGTATAGCGGCATAATATCCGGCATTCCATGGTTTGAAGTGGACTGTTTTTTGTGAAAATTCTACTTTGCCATTCCCTGCTGTCAAAGACGGTTTCACTGCTTTTGCTTGACTTATAGTAATGGGAAAAAATTAAGTCTGTGTTTTTTCGATGACAAGGCGAAGCTTGTTGTAATACTGTCGCAGTGCCCGGCGAAAATGCTAAAAGTAAAGAATAAAAATAAAAAAGCCCCCGCCTGCCGGGCAGAACATTCTGCATCTGGCAGGTGGAGCTTTTGGTTGTTGCAAATAGATAAATGAAAATTTACTGCCTTTTCTGCATCCGCAGCAGGCTGTACGGCATCAAGGGCGTGGCACAGGGAATGGTATACTGCATCATCGGGTGCGGGGTGGCATCCACCGCTTCCCCTTCCGCGTTTTTGATCCATTCAGGGGCTACGGGCACGACCGAACCATCTGGCTGCAAAACTTCCAGCGAATCTCCCAGGCAGAACTTGCTGCGCTGGGTGCAATGGGCAACGCCGTCTTCCCACGAATCCACAGTGCCGATGAAATCCCAATCTCGCACATAAGTATGGCTGGGCGTCTGCAGGGCTTTCTCTTTGCCAAAATAGAAACCGGGTGAATAATGGCGGTGGCTGGTACGGTTCAGCTCATCCAGCACGGAATCCGGTAAATCAAACGTATCACTGGCGGGGTTTGCCAGGTACTGGTCCAGCGCTTTGCGGTAAGCGGCGGTAACGGACGCAACGTAATAGAACGTTTTGGCGCGCCCCTCAATTTTCAGAGAATCCACACCAGCCTTGCAGATCAGGTCCAAAAACGGTGCGGTGCATAGGTCGTTGGCGTTCAGGATGTAGCTGCCGTCCTCATTTTCGCCAATGGGCATATACTGGCCGGGGCGGTTTTCTTCTACAAGATAGTATTTCCAGCGGCAGGGCTGGGCACATTCGCCGCGGTTGCCGCTGCGCCCGGTCATATAGCTGGAAAGCAGGCACCGACCAGAAACGCTCATGCACATGGCGCCGTGCACAAAGGCTTCCAGTTCCAGCTCCGGCGGGGTGTTATCGCGGATCTGGGCAATATCGGTCAGGGTCAGCTCGCGCGCCAGCACCACACGCTTGGCGCCCAGGTTGTAGGCCATGGTTGCAGCAGCATAATTGGTGATGCCTGCCTGAGTGGAAAAATGCACATCCACATCCGGAGCATACTGCTTGGCAAGGCTCAGTACGCCAAGGTCCGCAATGATAAAGGCATCCACCCCGGCTTCGGCCGCGTCCTTGATATACTGCGGCAGCTCGGAAAGCTCATCGTTGGTGGGCAGGTTGTTCAGGGTCAGGTATACTTTTTTGCCGCGAGCATGGGCAAATGCAGCCATCATGAAGCTCGCCAATGGTCAGGTTGACCGGTGCGGCGCGCATACCAAAGCGCGGCAGTGCGCAGTATACGGCATCGGCACCATACATGACGGCATATTTCAGGGCTTCAAGGCTGCCGGCAGGCGACAGCAGTTCCGGACAGGACAACATAAGATAACGGCTCCTTTGTTCAGTGAAGTTCAGCTTTTATCAGCCCCAACCGGCGATGATGCAGTTCTGATGGTGTTCGTCTGCCGTTTTGGCATAGAAATATTCGCCAGGGTGGTCGCCGTTCGGGTTGCCGGTAACAAAGAAATAATAGCCTTCGTCCAGATATTCCTGGTCGGGATTCAGCGCGGCGGCAATGGCATCAATACCGGGATTGGTGATGGCACCGGCGGGCAGGCCGCTGATGCGGTAGGTGTCGTAATGAGCAAGCACATCATCCGGAATAGCACCCTGTTCCGGCCAGCCGTAATAAGCGGCGGTGGGCGAATTCCACAGGTAGTTATTGTCGCTATCGTTCATGATATAGCTGCTGGCATTGGATTCCAGCTTATGCTCTGCCCACTGCGGGTCATCGGATTCCAAACGATTGTGGAAGCAGGCGGAAACCTTGGCGTCTTCTGCGGGCATACCGGCTTCTTCCTGAATAAAGCTGGCCAGAATGACAACATCATTCATTGTGGTGCCCTTTTCGTTGATGGTATCCCACAGGTCGGAAGTTTTAGCATCGAATTCCTTATAGAAGGTGTTGACGTAATTATAGACCGAGTCATCGGTGAAGAACTCGTAAGTGTCCGGGAACAGGTAGCCCTCGCACTTCATCAGGCGGCCTTCGGTATCCGGGATGGCATTCCAGAAATCATACTGACTGAAATCGGAACCATCCTCGCCGTTGGCGCAGGCAAGGAAATCATCCACCGAGCACAAGCCATTTTCTTCCATCTTCTGGGCAATAGCAACGGCTGTGTAGCCTTCGGGGAATGTGATGGTAATGGTCTTGCGCTTGACCTGCTGCACGCTGAGGGTTTTCAGGATCGTGTTATAATCCATGCCGGAGCGCAGGGTAAAATCGCCATACTGCAAACCGGAAGCGCGGCCGCTGTATTTGGCATACAGCTTGAACAGCCAGTCATACTGGATGACGCCATCCTCTTTCAAAACGTTTGTGATGTCTGCAACAGTGGAACCCTGTTCAATGGTAACGGTCTGCTCCGGGCCGAGTTCGCCGTTGCCGGCAACTTCGCCGTAGAACTGGAACACTTTCCAGCCGCCGATGCCGACGATAGCCAAAATGACAACAAGAACCACAAGCCAATGGGAAAACGGCGGCGGACGGGTTCATCATCGTCATCCTCTGCGTACTCGTCTGGACCTTCGGCGTCTTCGTACAGGTCCTGCGGGTCAGGATCAGGCTGTACCGGGCGCTTTGGTGCGGGGGCTGGCGCAGCATGATAAGCCTGGCGCGGCTGCGAGCCCTTGTCCTGGGAATCACCACGATTGATTTTCATTCCAAATCTCCTTTACCAGGCAGCAGAACTGCCCTGTTTCACGTATGCACGGTCTTACAGCAACAGGCGGAAATAAACGTCCGTAACGGGGAACGGCTGCCAAGGTAACAAATCATGCCGTAACCACAGCGCTTACCCTCGCCCAGGTACAAAACTGATTTTCCGCCAGCAGCAGCCGTGCTTTGGTCAGACCGGTATGTTCCCGCGCGGCCTGCAGCAGAATATCAGCCGAATGGTCGTTATCGGCCTGCAGCTCCATAAAAAGCAGCTCGTCCTTTTCCTGGCAATAGAGGCCGTAACCGCGCTGGTTGGAAACAATGGTCATACCGCGGCGGTAGAGCCGGGTGATCATGGTGTTCATGCTGCTTTCCGGCAGGGCGATGCAGGCGGGCTGGTAGCGCATGCGGGTGTCGATCAATTTGCGGACTGTCAGGTTATCAAACTCTGCTCGTGCCCACAAATTGTGTTCAATGGGCTTGCGGATGATGCGCAGCGGGAAGCGCCCCTGAAAATTCAGCTGGGAAAACGCTTTTGCGGCCCGCGTGCTTTGCGGTGCCGCCACAGCGAAATCACACCCTTTGGCGGAAAAGGCGCGCAGGCAGGTTGCCAGCAGTTTGGGCATCAGCCCGCGCCCCTGCAGGGACGGGTCCGTTGCCATGCAGCAGAGCCATACGCCGTGGTGGTGCCCGCATTCCACTGGAACCGCACCAATCATGGCGGCCGGGATGGGCTTTGCACCGGGGGCCGGGTCCCGGGCAAGGATCAGGATATTATCCAACCCCACAATTCCACAAAGCCAGTCCAAAGCATCCTGCGGGTTCCGCCATACGTTTTGCGGCGGAACGCAACCATTTGCTCCAAATCAGCTTCCGTTGCTTTGCAAAGCATGTTCTATCCCCTCCTTGCTGTATTCAACGTGTGGCTTTTGCTGCCAACTGGTTTTAGCTCAAAATCCGCTCCAGGTATGCCATCACTTCGGACTGAATATCCTCCGGCGTGCGGATGGTTTTCTGGCCGTCTACCGTTGTGGTACACTCAATGCGGTGCCAGCCCAGCTTGCGTGCGCAGTATTCAGCGGCGGCGCGGGAACGAGCCAGGTATTCGGTATCGCGTTCCTGAATATCTTTTTTGCTTTCATCGCCGTGGTAGCGCTGCGCAATCAGGTGCTGGCTGACATCGGGATCAACGGCAAGGTATACAACCGCATCCGGCGCAGGCAGGCCGAGCTTTTTGTACTCGAACTCAAACAGCCACTCCAGAAAACCATCCAGTGCATCGGCGGCAGTTTGGAACATTGGTGAACAGCGTTGGAGGTGGTGTAACGGTCAGAGATGATTAGCCCATTCTGGCGGTAGACATTGCCCCACCTGGTTTTGTAGCTGGCAAAGCGGTCAACAGCATAAAACGTTGAAGCTGCATAAGCGTTCACGTCATCCGGGCGCTGGCCGAACTCGCCGGAAAGATACATCTTGACCAGTGCGGAGGACGGACTGTCATAATCTGGGAAGCTGATTTTCAGCGGGTCATACCCTTTGCTATGCAAATTCTGGCAGGCAAGTTCTGCCTGTGTGCCCTTGCCGGAACCATCCAGGCCTTCAAAAATAATCAGTTTACCCATGGTTTTCAGCCTCCTGTTTCAGTGTTGCATATTTATCACGCACGGCGTTCTGCTTGCCGCAGCACATACCGCCCTCCGGGCAGGGACCCGCCAGGCAGCGGGGACCAGCTGCGGCAAAAACATGCGGCGCAAGCGGGTATACAAGGCGCAGCATTTCATCGGCAACGGCGCGGATCTCCACTGGGCACGGTTGCAGCAGCGCAGGTTGAAAAAGTTGTTCAGGCTGCGGCAGTTCATGGTCATTACCATTTTTGTCTCGCAGGCGTTGGGCAATACAAAGCGGGCGTCCTCGTTTGCCATTTTGCTGGCTTTGGCGCGGGCGGTCTTTTCCGACATGCCCTGCTCCATCAAGGTGTGGGTATGCTTTTCTTCCAGTGCTTTGACCAGCTCCAGGTAGTGTTTGGCATCGGCGTTCATCGCATCAATAAAAGCCGCTTTGGCCGCAGGGTCAGCCTCAATTTCCGGGGGAATCACATAACGGAAATCTTCCAGCCGCACATAGCGCTGGCTCTGCACACTGAAACTTGCAATGCGGTGGCGGGTGACCTGTGCCAGAAAGGTGCGGGAAACGCCCTCAATGCCAAAGGTAAAGCTGGCATGTTCAATGGGGCTGGCGTGGCCGAAGTCATTCAGCTTTTGCAAAAAGGCTGCGGTCTTTTCCGGTGTTAGGCCATCCAGCAGGGTTTCGATATGTGCATCAGAATAGCACAGCTTGGCGGCTGCGGCAATGGTCTTTTCGGGGTCATTGGTGTGTGCGATCAATGTTACAAGCATGGACCGTTCCCTCTTTTCCTTTTTATCAGTGGTTTATTCTTCGCTGGTCAGCTTGGTCAGCGGGGCGTAATTGGCCATTGTTTTTTTGATGCCAACGCGGTCAAACTGGATTTCTACAATACAGTCCCCCGCAACCGGCGTTACTTTCAGCACCTTGCCGCGGCCAAACACCTTGTGGTCCACAAGGTCCCCGGCTGCAAAGTTGGCGGCCTTTTTGCGTGCGGGTGCGGCGGGCGCAGTGGTAACGCCACCGCCCGCCGGAGCAACCGGAGCACCGGAATGATGGTTGACGCGGCTACTGCCATACCCGGCGCCAAAGCTACTGCTTTGGACCGTGTGGCGGCCGCCGGGGTAGTTCGGGCTTTCGTGCCCGCCGGAAGCAAACCCACTTTGGAAGCCGCCGGCATACTTGCTGCCAAAGCTGCCGCGGTTGTATTCACTGTTCAGATACCCGCGGGAAGCCCCGGAGTATCCGCTGCGCCCGCCGGGAACATTGGTGCTGTAGCTGCCGTACCCGGCGCCAAAACCGCCGCTGTAAGCAAGCTCTGGGCTTTCGGTTTCGTCCATCACATTAGGGTCAATCTCATCCAAAAAACAGGAAGGCGGGTTGCGGCGCGTCTGGCCGAAAATCATACGGCTGCGGGAGGAAGAAAGATACAGCTCTTTCTTGGCGCGGGTAATACCGACATAGCACAGGCGGCGCTCCTCTTCCATTTCTTCCTCGCTGTAGCGAGCAAGGTCACCGGGGAAAACGCCATCCTCCATACCAATGATAAACACATACGGGAATTCAAGGCCCTTGGCGCTGTGCATCGTCATCAGGGTAACGGAATCAGCATCTTCATCATAGGAATCAAGGTCTGCAATCAGGGCAACTTCTTCCAAGAAACCGGAAAGGGTTGCGTCTTCCCCGTTCTGCTCCGCATAAGTCTTTACGGAAGAAATCAACTGGCCCAAGTTTTCCAGCCGGGTCTCGCCCTCTTCTTTCTGCGCTTTCAGCATGGCTTCGTATCCGGTCTTGCGGATCACTTCACCGGCAAATTCATCCAGCGGAAGGGTGACGGAAAGATCACACAGTTCACGGTACATGGAGTAAAACGCGTTCAGCGCGCTGGCGGCACGGCCCAGTGCGGGATAAGAAGAAGCCTCCCGGATGATCTCCATCATCGGCACGCCGTTGGCGGCGGCCAGTTCCCCGATCTTATCAATGGTGGTGGCACCAATCTTTCGTGCAGGTTCATTGATGATGCGGCGCAGGCGCACGTCGTCCCGCGGGTTGACCACAACGGCCATGTAAGAGTTGATATCCTTGACTTCCTTGCGGTCAAAGAAGCGTTGGCCACCCACAATGCGGTACGGGATACCGGCACGGGCAAAATAAGTTTCGATGGGGTTGGACTGCGCATTCATGCGGTACAAAACGGCATGGTCTTTTAAGGAAGCACCATTTTTCAGGTTCTGGCCAATAACCTCGGCCACATGGCTGGCCTCATCCTGTTCCGAAGCAGCCGTATAATGGTGAACTTTGTCACCATCGCCGTTCTGGGTCCACAGGGTCTTGCCCTTGCGGCCGTTGTTGTTCTTGATGACGCTATTGGCCGCATTCAGAATGTTGGAGGTGGAACGGTAGTTCTGCTCCAGGCGGATGGTTTTGGCCCCGGCAAAAACTTTTTCAAAGTTCAGGATATTTTCAATGGTAGCACCGCGGAACTTATAAATGCTCTGATCGTCATCGCCAACAACGCATACATTGTTGGAACCACCGGCCAGCAGGCGCACCAGGTGGAACTGGGCCACGCTGGTATCCTGGTATTCGTCCACCACGACATAGCGGAACTTCTGCTGGTAGTATTCCCGCGCTTCGGCATCGGTTTTCAGCATCTGCACGGTATGGAAAATCAGATCGTCAAAGTCCATGGCACCAGCCGTGCGCAGCCGGTTGGAATAGGCGGTATAGATTTTGGAAATCAGAGCAGCCTTGGTATCGCGCGGCGCTTCGGCGGCGACATCTTTGGCGGAAAGAAGTTTATCTTTGTAACCGCTGATCTGGGAGATGGCTGATTTGACCGGCAGGAACTTGTCATCAATCATCAGTTCTTTGTAGATCTGCTTGATGACACGCTGCTGGTCGTCGGAATCGTAAATCGTAAAGCTTTTGGGGAAGCCAATGCGTTCGGCATCGCGGCGCAGGATCCGTACACAGGCAGAGTGGAAAGTGGAGGCAAATACATCCCCGCCCATGGTATCGCCCAGCATGGCTTTCAGGCGTTCTTTCAGCTCTCCGGCGGCTTTATTGGTAAAGGTAATGGCCAGCACATTCCACGGGCGGGCCGGGGCAACGCTCATCAGCGGCATCAGGGACTGCGGAACCGGCTGGCCGCACATGATGGCGGTGCGCAGCTGCTCCAGATCACTCTGCGCAACCGGGCGGCTGACCTCTTTGGAGCCATAGGCGCGGCCAAAACGGATGATATTGGCAATGCGGTTGACCAGAACGGTGGTTTTGCCGGAGCCTGCACCTGCCAGGATCAGCAGCGGGCCTTCGGTGGTAAACACAGCCTGCTGCTGCACCGGGTTCAGCTTAGTAAAGCAGGAAGCGATATAGCGGTCCCGCAGGGCCAGAAATTCAGTGGTAATGGTATCGGGCATAATGAACCTGTCCTTATATTATATGGCAGAACCAGCCCGGAACCATGCAGGGCTGGGAATTTTGGCAAACGCTGTATAGTATAGCACACTTTTGCCGGATAGAAAAGTAGGCTGGCGGAGGTATCCGCAGAAAATCATACTTTTTACAACCTGCACAAAAGCTGCGCTTTAATTGGAAAAACCTTCTGGGGATTGCAGTCGGTTATGCCACGCTCTGGGGGTGGCATCGCGGAAACCGGCTGTCAGGTATTGGCCCAGCGTTAAGCTGCTGCGGTTCCGCGTGCCACACAGTTGATGGGGTCTGGTGCGATGGCAACATCCACATGCAGCTCCCCGGCAATATAACCAGCCAGGCCACGCAGCATGGAGCCGCCGCCAGTCAGCAGAATGCCGTTCTTGGCAACATCAGCGGCCAGTTCCGGCGGGGTGCTTTCCAATACATTGCGGGCAGTGGCGGCAATGCGGGCGGCCAGTTCCTGCACGGCAGGTACAGGTCCCGCGTATAGACAAGGCGGCGGGCGGGCAGGTTGGTCTCCCAGGAATGACCACGGATCTCCATTACGCCCTCGAACTCGCTTTTGGTGCAGCAGGCAACCTGCTTTTTCAGCGCTTCGGCGGTTAGAGGGCCGATGGCAATGTTGAATTTTTCCTGAACATACTGGGCAATGCACTGGTCAAAAGCGTTGCCGGCGACCGGCAGGCTGGCGGCGCGCACCCGCCCACCCATGCTGATCACGGCGATATCCGTGGAGCCGCCGCCGATATCAATCACCATGCAGCCCATGGGTTTGCGGATATCCAGCCCTGCGCCAAGGGCGGCGGCGACAGGCTCATCCACAAGGAAAACCTGCCGTGCCCCGCTGCCATGACGGCTTCTACCACGCGTCAGCTTCAATGCCGGTAATGGCTGCCGGAACGCAGACCGATACGCGCGGCTTGATGATGCGCGAACGGCATACCTCATTGATAAACCGCACGATTAGTTCATTTGTCATGCGGTGGTCCTGAATAATACCGTCCCGCAAGCGGATGATATCAATATAAGAAGGCACACGCCCCACCATGCGCAGGGCTTTGTCCCCCACTGCCAGAATGGTGCTACTGCGGGTATCAACAGCACCAATGCTGGCTGATGGAACACAACTCCCTGTTCCTGTGTGGCAATGATAATGGAAGTTGTGCCAAGATCAAGGCCGATATCATATTGCTTCATGTTTATCTGGTACTCCTTGCTGCCAGAAGCAGCACTTTGTTATCTATTATGAATTGCCATCAACCATCCGGCAGATAAAGTTATTTGCTTTCTTTTGGTGTTCCGGCGGCACCGTGGCTTTTGGGCATCAGTTCCGTCGCTGCAACACACACGCCGTCCACACTCACAGCGCCACCCTCCAATAGCGCTTTGGCGCAGGCAGAGATAGTGGCACCAGTGGTGATCACATCATCCAGCAACAGCAGCCGCATTCCGGAAAGGTCAACCCCAGTACGGCAGGCGTAAGCATCCTTGACATTGGCAAAGCGCTTTTGCTGGTCCAGCGATTTTTGCGGTAAAACCTGCCGGGTCAGGCACAGCGGCTGGATGACCGGAATGTGCAGGATGCGCCCAAGGCGCTGCGCTAGCAAAAGGGGCATATTTTCCGCGCGGTTCTTCTTTACGCGCGGCGGCACCGGAACAATGGCGCTGTACAGCGAAATGCCGGATAGATTCTCGTATACCGGGCGGTACCCTGGGGCACGGGCGGGCTGTGCGCCAAAAATCAGCACAGCCATCAATCCGCCAGTTCTCGCGCATACCAGGGGTTGCCGTTCTCCTTGCAAAGCAGGATAGCATGGCGCACACTGTCTGCATAGTAAAAGGCAGCTGCGCAGGTGTTGACAGCGTAAAAGGCGTGCTCCGTTACAGGCAGACGCGGTGGAAGATGCCGCAGACGCTCGGCTTCCGGTATACAGGAACGGCACACGGCGGCTTTCCAGGCGCTTTGCTCAAGTACCGTGCCGCACAGCGGGCAGTGCCGCAGATAGCAAGGGCCAGCAGCGGTTCCAGAGCCGTTCGCCCACGGTCCAGCCAATCCAGAGATATGCGTTTTCTCTGTTTCATCTGCGTTTTTCAGCCGGAGTGACTGCCTCGCGCAGCAGGTAGCGCAGCCCGCTGTAACGCATGTTCTGGCGCACATTATCCACCATGCCTGCTCGGTGCGCCGGGTTCCTGCCAGAATGCACAGGCGGCGTGCGCGGGTAACCCCGGTGTACAACAAGTTGCGGTAACAAAGGCGCGCGGGTACATCTGCCACAGGCATAATGACGGCCGGAAATTCAGAACCTGGCTTTTGTGCACTGTTACAGCGTAAGCGGGTTCCAGCTCGGCAAGCTGGTCAGCACCGTAAATATACTTTCGGTCATCCATCTGTACCGTCACAGCACGGCTTTCGGGGTCAACGGCAGTAATAATACCCATATCCCCGTTATAGGCACCCACACCGGCTTCGGCACCGTCCCGCTCATAAGGAATGTCATAATCGTTTTTGATCTGCATTACCTTGTCGCCACAGCGCAGCACACGGCCGCTTTGCTCCCAAATGATCTGCGGCTTATCCGGTGCAGGCGGGTTCAAAATGGCCTGCAGGCGGCGGTTCAGTTCTACGCTCCCGGTGGGGCCAACCTTGGTGGGGCAAAGCACCTGGATGTCCCGCACGGGTCATAGCCATAACTTTTGGGCAGCCGGGTACTGACCAGGTCGCAGATCAGCCTCTGGCAGGCAAGACCGGTGGATTCGATCATGAAAAAGTCATCATCCCGCCCGCCTTTTATGGGCATCTGCCTTCCACAATGCGGTGGGCGTTCTGTACAATCATGCTTTTCTGCGCCTGGCGGAAGATCTCATTCAGCCGTACGGTGGGCAGAACGTCTGCCTGCAAGATCTCTCCCAGCACACTGCCGGGGCCAACGCTGGGCAGCTGGTCGGCATCACCTACCATAATAATGCGGCAGTGGTAACGCGCGGCGGCCAACAACGCCTGGAACAGCTTGGCATCTACCATACTCATCTCATCCAGAATGATAACGTCAAACGGGAGAAGATTCTTTTCATTATGAATAAAACGCACGCTGCCGGTAGAATAGTCCACTTCCAGCAATCGGTGGATGGTGGAAGCGCTGTGGCCGGTCAGCTCGGTCAGCCGCTTGGCGGCGCGGCCGGTGGGGGCACACAGGCAACCCGGTCATAAATACCTTCATACAAATTCAGAATCGCTTTGACCGTTGTGGTTTTGCCGGTACCGGGACCGCCGGTCAAAACCATTACGCGGGAAGAGAGTGCTAAGCGGATTGCTTCCCGCTGCAAAGGGCATATTCAAAACCTTGGGTCAATTCCAAAACGCGGATATCGCTTTCCAGCGTTTTGGGGCTTTCTGTCGGGAATGTGGCAAGCTCCCCCAGCCGCGCAGCAATATCCTGCTCTGCGCTGAGCAGATCTGGCAGGTAAATATATTTCGTCCCGTCAAAGGTGCAGGCGCACATTTCGTCATGCTCCAACAGGCTTTGCAGCCCGGCCTTTACGGCATCCGGCTCCACCCGAATAAAGCGCGCAGTGCTTTCGATCAGCTTATCTGCGGGCAGGCAGGTGTGGCCGTTGTTGGCGTTGTGGCGCAAAGCGTACAAAAGCCCGGCGGCAATGCGCAGGTCGCTGCCCTGTCCTACCTGCAGCTGGGCGGCGATACCATCGACCTGGCTGAATTTCAGGTTCAGCGGCTCCCCGCACAGCATGTAGGGGTTCTTTTTCAGTGCTTCTACCGTGGCGGGGCCAAACGCGCGGTAGGCTGTAACAGCCATCTGGCGGAAAGCCCAACTTGGCCATCCAGCAACCACTTCCCGCACACCGTACATACGTCGGAACTCGTTGGAGATGGCGGCGGCCTTTTGCGGGGTGATACCTTTTAGCTCACAGAGTTTGTCCGGCGTTTCGGAGATGACGTTCAATGTATGCGCCCCAAATTTTGCCACAATCTTTTTTGCTGTGGAAGGCCCGATATAGGGCAATCCCCCACTGGAAAGGTAGCTCAGCAAAGCCGCGGTATCCTGCGGCAGGCTGGCCTCACAGGTTTCGGCTCGGAACTGTTCGCCATAGCTGGGGTGGTTGACCATATAGCCATACGCCGTAATGGACATACCGTTATCCACGCTGCCCACGTTGCCTGCCACCACAATATCGGTGCCACCGGCATCCACTTCAAACACGGCATAACCGGTATCCGGGTTTTCGTATATCACATGCTCAACAACGCCCTCTAATTTGAGCATCTCAGCAGTTTGTGTTGTACTATTTGTCTGTAAAGTATCCGTGCTTGCCACCTCCTTCCGGGTGCAAATGGGGTAAAAAACGTTCAATACACAACTTTTTATTTTATATTATAGCCTATTTGTATCTCTTTGGCAATTTTTTTGACAACTTCCCCTTGTAGCTGATATAACAAATGTCCTTTTGCGGTTTTGAAGTGAGTGCAAAAAAGAAGACGCTGGGCAAGGAGGCGAAGCTGGAATAAAATTGCATGGATCGAATTTTCTGGCAGCAGCAAGTCCACAGTGGCGCGGACGCTGAGGTAGGAATACGCGGTGTAAATGCCTTGCAGCTTGACTGCGTACGGCATATACTGGGCAGGCAGGTACGCCCGCTGGAAGAAAAGCGGACAGCCGTACCCGCAGGCAAACTGAAAAAATCGCCAGGTTTTTGCGCAGTGCCCGAGGAAGTGCGTGTGATCAAAAAAGCAGGGAGAATTGGATGAATTTTACCGGGAAACGGGAATGCGGACAGAGCAGACTTTGCAGCAAAAGCGTTATTAACATATGTTTGCACAGGAGCAAACAACGGGAAAAATAAGAGCAATTTATACATCAATGGTAAAAAATGTTTTGAGAAATTGTTATCACTTGCGGAAGGGATGCAAACAAAATTGTGTATTTTGCCAAAAATCAAGACATTTCGATGTACGGTTGAAACATACCTGAATTTGTGCTAAAATCATGTTAGCTATCTGTGGCCAAATTGCCGTAAAGCACAACTACTTTACATAAACATGCGTGCTAAGATTTTGCATGTGGGGCAGCTGCGGGCCCCAATTGTAAGAGTGGTGCTTTGCGCCAAAAAGCCGACCGAAGCGGCAGACCTGGCCAACCATCTTTGACTGGAAAACAGGAATTAAGAGATTAGAGAGGTGCCTTTTATGGATAATGAAGAAAATGAAGTAATTGACCTAACAGAAATTTTAAGTGCGGTTCGCCAGCATCTTCTTGAACTGATTTTTGTAACTTTGGTTGCTGCGCTGGTTGGCTTTACGGCGTCTAAGTTTTTGATGACCCCAAAGTATGATTCTTCTGCCCTGATGATTGTCAATACCCGGCAGGATGTCAACGCCAATGTTACCAGTGACCAGATCAATTCTGCAACCAAGCTGGTTTCTACTTACAGCATTATTATCAAGAGTGATACGGTTCTGCAGCAGGTTATTGATAACCTGGGCCTGAACCTGACTTATGCTCAGCTGAACAAGCGCGTTACCGTAGCAGCTGTGGACGATACCCAGGTTATGAAGATCACTGTGCAGAGCGACAGCCCGGAATGGGCACGGCAGGTGTTGTGAACAGATCATTACAGTGGCTCCGGATGTGATCAAAGAGGCTGTTGAAGCGGGTTCCGTCAAAGTGATCTCCAATGCTTCTTTGGCAACGGAGCCGGTTTCCCCCAACATTAAGAAGAACACGATGTTGGCCGCAGCGGTTGGTTTTGTTCTGGTGATTGGTATTATTGTGCTGCAGGTTTTGCTGGACAATAAGATCAACACGGAGGAAGATGTTACCAAGTATCTGGATATGACTGTTCTGGGCGTGATCCCGCAGTATAATCAGGGAGGTAAAAAGGAATGAGTAAAAAGCGTGAACATCATAAGCTGTTTATGGTTGGCTCAGATGCACCGTTCCAGTTTACAGAAGCTTACAAGTCTCTGCGAACCAACCTGGAGTTCCTTGCCGCAACCAGCGATTGCAAGACTATCCTGATTACCTCCTCTGTCCCCGGCGAAGGGAAGAGCAACGTCGCAGTAAACCTTGCGATTACCCTGGCAAACAGTGGCAAGCATGTGGTGCTGGTTGACTGCGATATGCGTAAGTCTACCATCTCCCGCTACCTGCATATTCCGCGTGATCATATCGGCATTACCAACACCATTACGGGCAAGGACCGTACCCAACTGGCCAATGCACTGGTCAACTTCAAAGACCTGGGCATTGTGGTGCTACCTGTTGGCACCATCCCCCCGAACGCATCGGAATTGTTGGCAACGAAGGCGATGGAAAATACCTTTGAGGCCCTGAAGCAGGTATACGATTATATTATTGTAGATACGCCGCCGGTTTCTGTTGTTACTGATGCTGCAGTATTGTGCAAGTATGTGGATGGGGCATTGCTGGTTGTACGCCCGGGTGTTACCACCATTGAAGGTGCTCAGCTGAGCAAGAAAAACCTGGAAGCTGTGAATGCCCGCATCCTTGGCGTAGTAATGAACGGATACGATGTTAAAAAAGCCGGTAAGAAAGATGGCTACTACTATTCTTATTCTTACGGGTACAGCAATGACGACGCAGCTGGAAAGAAGAGCCGGAGTAAGGCATAATGAGTTCGCAACTGGTTGATCTCCATTGTCATATTTTGCCTGGCATTGATGACGGTGCCAAAAACCTGGATGTTTCCATGTCCTTGATCCAGAAAGAAATGGAAGACGGGGTTGTTGGCATTGTGTTCACACCGCACTTCCATTATGAGCGCATTACGCTGGATGCTTTTGTGCAGCAGCGCAAATGGCTTATCGCAGCGTTGTGGCGCAGCTGGCAGAACGCAAACTTCCCCTTGCCGTCAAATTGGGTGCAGAGGTCTATTTTACCACAGCTTTGGCCAGCCTGGATCTTTCCAAATTGGCATTTGCAGGGTCGCGGTATATCTTGATTGAATTCCCGACCAGCATCCATCCCGGTGGAATTGAGGATACCCTGTTTGCGGTGCAAAACCGTGGGTATACTCCCATTTTGGCCCATGTGGAGCGCTACCCCTATGTTACCGAGGATCCTACTGCTGTACCGCTGGGTCAGCTCCGGCGCATTGGCGCAGATCAATGCTTCGGGTTTGGTGCGCGGTGGACATACGGCCAAATGGCTGCACAAACTGCTGGATTGGAACTTAGTTCATCTGATGTGTTCTGACTGCCATTCTGTTACAACCCGCCCGCCAAACCTGAAAGACGGATGGCACAGATAAGCAGTTCAACGGCAAAACTTTTACAGAAAAATGCCATTGATGTTTACCTGAACAAAGAAATTTCCATCAAAGAACCAATTGAGCCAAAATTCTGCTTTGGACGCTGGGTATAATAGGCTTGTAAGTTACGGTTTGCTGCCCTACTATATTCCGGGGCCATCATGCGTGGCAGAAAGCCCGTTTCACATGCCGCAAAGGGAACGGTCTTTCTTCATACTTTTGCGGCTTTTAATTGTATCATGAACCATTCTACATCAAAAATACTGCATATTCTGGATGCATTTCTGGACTTTTTCCTGCTGTTGGGAGCGTATGAGGTTACCAGCCTGCTACGTATGCACAGCCCCTGGGGTGAAGCGTTCTGGTGGGTCGATGTTGCCCGCTTCCGCCCGCTGGCACTTGTATACGCAGCGGCAATCATTCTGATTTATATTGCACAGGGTGAATACCGCACTTTTAAGCGGCGCGGCTTAGTGAGAGAACTGGCAAAAGCCTTTTGGGAAACCTAGGCGGCTTTGCGCTGGCAGCAACCATTTTGTATGTATTCCAACTTTCGCAGTTTTCCCGCCTGCTGCTTGTTTACTATTACCTGCTGTCCAGCGTGGTCATTACGATCAAGCGGTTATTGCTGCACCGGATCAGCCTTTGGTATGCAAAGCGGCGCCATATTATAGCCCGCGTTTTGCTGGTCGGCAATGGAAACCTGGCATTACGCTATTATAATGATGTTGTAAAGGGCAAGGATGTATCGGCAGAGTATGCCGGCTATGCAGCGCAGAACCCGGTAGTGGAACTGCCGAATTACCTTGCACAGTAGCCGATCTGCATAAGATTCTGGAAAGTACCCGGATTACCCATATTGTGATTGCGGAGGAAACCCAGAACCGCAGCGAGTTGCTGCAGATCACCGCGATTGCAGAAAATTACGGCATTAAGGTTAGTGTAATTCCGGTTTATTCGGACTTTCTCTCTTCCCGCACAATGGATAATACCGTAAACGGGTTGTATGTGATCGACCTGAAAATGCAGGAAACCTGCGATATTATGGGTGTGAACATTGTGGTAACGGACATGGACAAAACCATGACGCTGCTGGAAAGCCAGCTGGAACAATGGCGTGGGAAATATATCTGCGTAGCCAATGTACATACCACCGTAACGGCGCACGAGGATGCCGAGTACCGCTATATTCAGAACCATGCGGTCATGGCGCTGCCGGACGGCGGTCCCCTTTCGCAGTTCAGCCGCAGGCAGGGGTATGCTGCTGCGCAGCGCGTTACGGGGCCGGATTTGATGAAGCAGGTTTTGGCGGTCAGCGCAGAAAAAGGCTGGCGGCACTATTTTTATGGCTCTACCCCGGAAACGTTGCAGTTACTGCGCAAAAAGGTGGAAGAGCGCTACCCTGGTGTTGTGATTTCCGGTATGATGTCGCCACCGTTCCGCGAGATGACCCCGCAGGAGGACGCTCAGGCGGTAGCGGAAATCAACGCAACAAAGCCGGACTTTGTGTGGGTTGGCCTTGGTGCCCCCAAACAGGAACGCTGGATGGCCGCCCATGAGGATCGCGTACAAGCCTTGATGATCGGCGTTGGTGCGGCGTTTGACTATGAGGCGGGCAACATTAAGCGTGCGCCCATGTGGATGCAGAAGCACAACCTGGAATGGCTTTACCGATTGATGCAGGACCCGAAGCGCCTGTTCCACCGCTACCTGAACACAAATGTAAAATATCTTTTGTGGACCTGGCGCAGCGGCAAATAACGGAAAAGATAAAACAATAGCAAAAATACCATGCTGTACATTGGAAGGAGGAACCGGTCCCGGTTCCTTGCCCGATGTGCGGCATTTTTTATGGCTTTGGGGTGCCGACCGACAATCGATTCTATGCAGAATAAGCGAACAGATTCCGGCTGTGCGACAAATCAGAATCGAAGAATCTCGACTTTTTTCTCAAGCCCCCTACCTATTTGCCGGGAGCTATGGTATAATATCTGTATATGCTGTTATATATGCAAATTTAGATGTTTGGGAAGGAGCTACCACATGCAGCAGGAAACTGTCATTGTGTTGGACTTTGGTGGCCAGTATAACCAGCTGATCGCCCGCCGTGTCCGTGAATGCAATGTTTATTGCGAAATTTATTCTTACCGTACTGACCTGGCCAAAATCAAGGCCAAAAATCCGAAGGGCATTATCTTTACCGGTGGTCCCAACAGCGCTTACCTGCCGGATTCCCCTACCATCGATCCCGAAATATATACTTGGGGTGTTCCGGTACTGGGCATCTGCTATGGCAGCCAGCTGATGATGCATATGCTGGGCGGTAAGGTTTGCAAGGCTCCGGAACGCGAATATGGCAAGACGGTTGTGGATCTGGATACCACCAGCCCGCTGTTTGACGGCCTGCCGAACCAGAATGTTTGCTGGATGAGCCATAATGACTATATCGAGCAGGCTGCCCCCGGCTTTGATATTATTGCCCACACCCCCAACTGCCCGGTTGCCGCTGCACAGGATGCCGCCCGCGGCCTGTACTGTGTGCAGTTCCACCCGGAAGTGCTGCATACCGAAAACGGTACTAAGATTCTACATAACTTTGTTTACAAAGTTTGCGGCTGTGCCGGTACCTGGAAGATGGACTCCTTTGTGGAGCATAGCGTGAACGCCCTGCGCGAGAAGATCGGCAATGGCAAGGTGCTGTGCGCTCTTTCCGGTGGTGTGGATTCCAGCGTATGTGCTGCCATGCTGCAAGCATTGGTAAGCAGTTAACCTGCGTGTTTGTTGACCACGGCCTGCTGCGCAAGAACGAACGTGAGCAGGTTTGCGAAGTGTTCGGCGAGGGCGGCCAGTTCGACATCAACTTTGTCTGCGTGGACGCCCGCGAACGTTTTTACAGCAAGCTGGCCGGTGTTACCGAGCCGGAGCGCAAGCGTAAAATCATTGGCGAAGAGTTCATCCGTGTGTTTGAGGACGAGGCCAAGAAGATCGGTGCTGTAGACTTTTTGGCACAGGGCACCATCTACCCGGACGTTGTGGAAAGCGGCCTGGGCGGTGAATCTGCTACCATCAAGAGCCACCACAATGTTGGCGGCTTGCCGGATTATGTAGACTTTAAGGAAATTGTGGAGCCGCTGCGCGACCTGTTCAAGGATGAAGTCCGCCAGGCTGGCCGTGAACTGGGCTTGCCTGAATATCTGGTCGCCCGCCAGCCGTTCCCCGGCCCCGGCCTTGCCATCCGCATTATCGGCGATATCACCCAGGAAAAGGTTGCCATTGTACAGGATGCTGATGCAATCTGGCGCGAGGAAGTGGATAAGCTGCCCGCCGCTCAGCGCCCCAGCCAGTATTTTGCCGCGCTGACCAACATGCGCAGCGTTGGTGTTATGGGTGATGAGCGCACCTATGATTACGCCATCGCCCTGCGCGCTGTGACCACGACCGACTTTATGACCGCGGAAGTTACCCTGCTGCCCACCGAAACCATTACCACCGCAGCAAACCGCATCGTAAACGAAGTAAAGCATATCAACCGTGTTCTGTTCGACTATACCACCAAGCCGCCAGCAACGATCGAGTTTGAATAATTTGAAATGCTTTAAAAATCCAGTGTTTATGCGGGTTTGAGGCACTTCAAGAAGTCTTTTGATAACAATTTGATAACGGTTGCATGAGAGCCATTATTCTTGTAAGCCGGTGGTTTTGGGGTTAGAGAATGAATTGACAGGTGGTTGTGCAACAAATAAATCCATATTATTTATTTAGAAAGCCCTTAGCTGTGGGTAAAAACTCATAGCTAAGGGCTTTTTGTCGTCTTTATTTATCTGGTTTGAGCTGGTCTTGGAACATTAGACCAGCGCGTCACTAAGTGCCTGCGATGGTACTTTCGCCCAGATTTGCGTGGTATCAAACTCCGGGTAATGGTAACGCCACTCATCGTATTTGTCTTTACTGATTTCCTCGGAAGATAGCTTGTCAGCCTGCTCTTTCCAAGCATACAGTATTTTCCGGAGTTCGTGAGCGGTCTTTGCCTTTGGAAGTATCGACAATCCGAACAGAAGCAGCGCTCTATGAAGGAGCTGGAGCGAACATTCTGTGTTGCGCAGTCTACCGTGGCAGGGATCATCTCCCGTTTGGAGCAAAAAGGGTTCATTGAGGCGTTCGGAGATGCTTCCGACAAGCGAATCAAGGTAGTCCATATCACACCCGCTGGAGAGGTCTGCTGCCGGGAAGCAGCCGGATACATGGCAGAAGCGGAGCAAATGTTACTGCATGGATTTTCCGAGGATGAGAAAGCCTTATTCAATCAGCTTTTGGCAAGAGCCGCAGAAAATATAAAGTGAATACCCGCCGCACTTGGCGGGTATCTCTCAGAACATAATGATAGCGTACTATTATACTTCGGAGGATGTTATGGAAGACAATAAGTCAATGGAAGTTTTTGCGAAGGCATCGATCCGCAAAGCGGTTTTACAAAACGCACTGCCTGCTATGGCAGCGATGCTCATGGTTCTGATTTACAATTTGGCGGACACGTTCTTCATTGGGCAGACCCACGACGATTTGCAAGTGGCGGCAGTCTCCCTTGCCACGCCGGTTTTCCTGCTGTTTATGTCTGTGGGAACGGTCTTCGGTATCGGCGGCACCTCGGTGATTTCCCGCGCCTTGGGCGAGGGGCGAAGAGACTACGCAAAAAAGGTCTGCTCGTTCTGCACGTGGATCTGTGTTGCTGTCGGGGTGCTGATGTCTGCACTGTTCCTGATTTTCATGGATCAGATTCTTGCTCTGATCGGAGCAAGCGCGGAAACCTGGAACTATGCGAAAACCTATCTGACGATTGTAAGCTGCTCCGGTCCGTTTGTCCTGATTGCCAACTGCTACTTCAATGTCATCCGTGCCGAGGGACAGTCCGGCAAGGCAATGATGGGGCAGCTTTTGGGAAATCTCTTGAATGTTATTCTTGACTCCATTATGATTCTTGTGTTCGGCTGGAACATTGCAAGTGCAGCCATTGCGACCGTCATCGGAAATATAGTGGGTGCAGGATATTACATTGTCTACTTCCTGAAAGGTTCGTCCTCTCTCAGCATCAGCCTCAAGGATTTTTCCGTGAAGGAAAGTTTCCTCCGGCGTTCTCGCTATCGGTGTCCCTGCTGCTTTAGGGAATCTTCTGATGAGCCTTTCCAGCATCATCATGAACAGTCAGATGGCAAAGTACGGCGACATGGCGGTAGCTGGTGTGGGCGTTGCCATGAAGGTCACAATGATGACCGGCATGGTCTGTATCGGACTTGGGCAGAGCGTTCAGTCGCTGCTCGGCTATTGTGTCGGTGCGAAAAACTGGGAGCGGTACAGAAGCGCCCTCAAATTCTCACTGATATTTGCTTTTTCCCTCAGTACCGTGCTGACGTTGCTCTGCTACCTCTTTACCGGGCAGATCGTCAGCGTATTCCTCACGGATGCGGCGGCGTATGACTACGGCGTTTCCTTTGCCCACATTCTTCTTTGCACCAGTTTCCTGTTTGGCGTATTCTATGTGCTGACCAATGCGCTGCAAGCCCGCGGCGCGGCGACGGAATCCCTGATCGTCAATATCTCCCGTCAGGGGCTGATCTACATTCCGTCTATGTTCATTCTTGGGGCGATCTTTCACGAAACAGGACTGATCTGGGCACAGCCTGTGCGGATGTCTTGTCTCTGCTGTTGGCTATTGGCTGTATTTCCGCATGTCGGGTAAAGGAAACGATTAAGTTCAAAAGGGTTTGGGACTATCCTAAAAGTCATAATTCCCGGCTAAGCCGGAGGCTTGAGTAAGCCCTAGAAGGGCTTTATACCGGCACGCATCTCAAGATGCACCGAAAAATCCTTCACTTGCATCACTCGTACCGCTGCCCACAAGTGGGCAAAACTACATTTACTGCATGCTATAGTAAATCCGACTTTTAATCACAGTTCGCTTCGCTCATTGCTGTAAATGTTAAAGCTTACAATAAAAAGTTCCTGAAACCATACAGCAACCTGCTGCGATTTCAGGAACTTTTATTTGTGATTTATTCGGCCGGGAGCGGATCAATCAAAACTGAGCACGCGCAGCAACATTGCTGCGCACCAAAGCACGTTTCAAGCGGGCCTGGGCAAGTTCCAGTTCACGGGCATCCAGGTTTTTCTGGGCCAGCAATTCCTCGGCGCGGGCTTTGCTGCGCTCAGCACGTTCTTTGTCAATGGAATCGGCCCATTCAAAGGTGGTGGCCAGCAGGCGGCATTCGCCGCCAAACATGCTCAACATACCGCCCATACAGGCGGCGCTGCGCTGGGTGCCATCCTCCAATGTGATGTGGGCCTCCCCCATGCCAAGGGCAGTGCAATAATCGATGTGACGGGCCATCAACTGAACCTGCCCGGTGATGGTCCGGCAGGACACCGACTGTACATGCCCATCAAAAGCAGTGCCGTCCGGCGTCATGATTTTAAGTGGGAAACTGGACATGGTCCTGCCTCCTTACTGCTGCTTGGCCTTAGCCAGAACGTCATCAATCGTACCGGCAAACAGGAAGCAGCTTTCGGGGATGGAATCACATTCGCCGTTCAAAATCATCTTGAAGCCGCGCAGGGTTTCTTTCAACGGCACATACTGGCCGGGCATACCGGTAAACTGCTCCGCAACATGGAACGACTGCGAAAGGAAACGCTGTACCTTACGGGCGCGGTTGACAGTGATCTTATCGTCCTCCGAAAGTTCATCCATGCCCATGATGGCAATGATATCCTGCAGTTCCTTATAGCGCTGTAAAACCTGCTGCACGGCGCGGGCAATCTGGTAATGCTCCTGCCCGACAACTTCCGGGGCCAGAATGCGGGAAGTAGAATCCAGCGGGTCGACAGCCGGATAAATGCCCTGAGAAGCAATATCACGGCTCAGAACCGTGGTAGCATCCAGATGGGTGAAGGTCGTGGCGGGGGCCGGGTCGGTCAAGTCGTCCGCAGGTACATAAACAGCCTGAACAGAAGTGATAGAATGCGGTGGAGATAATACGTTCCTGCAATGCACCCATTTCCGTTGCCAGCGTGGGCTGATAGCCAACGGCAGAGGGCATACGACCCAGCAGTGCCGAAACTTCGGAGCCGGCCTGGGTAAAGCGGAAGATGTTATCAATGAACAGCAGAACATCCTGATGCTTGACATCGCGGAAGTACTCCGCCATGGTCAGACCGGACAGCGCCACGCGCATACGTGCTCCCGGCGGTTCATTCATCTGGCCATAGACCAGCGCAGTCTTGCTCAAAACGCCGCTTTCGGCCATTTCGCCGTAAAGATCGTTGCCCTCACGGGTGCGTTCGCCAACGCCGGTAAAAACAGAATAGCCGTTATGGGCGGTAGCGATGTTATAAATCAGTTCCTGAATCAGCACGGTTTTGCCGACACCGGCACCACCGAACAGACCGATTTTGCCGCCCTTTGCATAGGGGCAGATCAGGTCAACGACCTTGATGCCGGTTTCCAGCAGTTCAGTCGAAGATCCTGTTCATCGAAAGCAGGGGCCGGGCGGTGGATGGGCCAATGCTCTACCCCGGTGGGGGCAGGCTGTTCATCAACCGGTTCACCCAGCAGGTTGAACACACGGCCAAGGCACGCATCGCCAACGGGAACCTTGATCGGCCCGCCGGTATCCACGGCTTCGGCACCGCGCACAAGGCCATCGGTGGCGGCCATAGCAATGCAGCGCACCACGTTATCGCCAATATGCTGGGCAACTTCTACAATCAGCGGTTTGCCGTTGTTCTGCAGTTCAATCGCATTCAGCAGTTCCGGCAGCTCGCCGTCGGCAAAGCGGATATCCAAAACAGGTCCCATGACCTGCACGACCTTACCGATGTGTTTTTCTGGCATTGCACACACTCCTTTGAGTGAATTTTTAGCGTGCTGTCGGGCTTGTTTCCGGGTGTGTCTGAAAAAACTCTCAGCACTGTTGCATCAGATATTGCCCAAAGGCATACCTGAAAGCAAAGAAATCGGATAAAATTTCGGCTTTTCTGGTGCGCCCTAGCTTTCAGCATCTGCACCGGCCACTATTTCGGTGATTTCCTGCGTGATTGCTGCCTGACGGGCGCGGTTATAATAAAGGTTCAAATGCTCGATCATTTCGCCAGCGTTCTTGGTGGCAGAGTCCATGGCGGTGCGGCGTGCCCCCTGTTCACTGGCAACACTTTCACACAAAGCGCCATACACAACCCCGGCCAAGTATTCCGGGATAATGGCATCAAACACGGCGGTGCTGTCTGGCTCATAGAGCATCAGACTTTGATGCTCGTGGCCCGGCTCCGGCGGTTCGGCATCAAACGGGAGAACCGGCAGAATGATTGCAGTTTGGGTCAGCATGGAAATAAACTGGGTAAAGGCAATGCGAATTTCATCAAAAGCGCCTTCCAGAAACTTCTGGCACACAAGGCGGGAAATTTCAAAGCAGTCGCTGACCGAAATATCCCCTGCGATGGCAAAAGAATCCGTCAGAATCCGGATCTTGTGGCGCTCAAAGTATTCCACTGCCTTTTTGCCGATGGGCAGCACACAATATTCCCGCCCTTCAGCATCCGCTTCCACGGCTTTTAAGATATTGCTGTTATAGCCGCCCGCAAGGCCGCGATCACCTGCAATTACAATGTACAGGCAGCACTTTTTCTCGCATTTGGCCAGATATGGGCTATTGAACTCAGAATCCGCAGCCGCAATATCAAACAGCGTGGCATAAAGCGTTTCGAAATAGGGACGGCTGTTTTCCACCCGTTCCTTGGCGCGCCGCAGCTTGCTGGACGCTACCAGCTCCATGGCTTTGGTAATCTGCATGGTGCTTTCCACGCTTTTGATGCGCAGTTTGATTTCTTTCATGGAACCAGCCACCGGCAGCACCCCCTTTGGCGTATTTTGTGATTATCCGGCATTTTTGATAAAGTCTGCCGTGAATGCGGCGAGCACATCTTTCATCTGCTGTTCGGTATCCTGCTTCATATCGCCTGTGGTGCGGATGGCTTCCATCACACCGCCAGCGGTTACATTTTCATCAAGGTACTGATACAGCGCGCTTTCGTACGCGGCGATATCCTTTACGGCAATGTCTTTCAGGTAGCCGTGGACTGTTGCATACAAAATGGCAACCTGCTTTTCTACCGGGATTGGGCTGTTGCGGTCCTGCTTCAGGATTTCCACAATGCGCTCGCCCTGTGCCAGACGAGATTTGGTGTCAGCATCCAGGTCGGAGCCAAACTGGGCAAAGCCCTGCAGCTCGCGGTACTGGGAGTAAACCAGTTTTAAGGTACCGGCAACCTTTTTCATCGCCTTGATCTGCGCATTGCCGCCGACACGGGAAACAGAAATGCCGGGGTTGACAGCCGGGCGGATGCCGGAATGGAACAGCTCGGTTTCCAGGAAGATCTGGCCGTCGGTAATGGAGATGACGTTGGTTGGAATATAAGCGGAAACGTCACCAGCCTGCGTTTCAATAATGGGCAGAGCTGTCAGCGAGCCGCCGCCCTTTGCATCGCTCAATTTGGCGGCACGTTCCAACAAACGGCTGTGCAGGTAGAAAACATCGCCGGGATATGCTTCGCGTCCCGGCGGACGACGAATCAGCAGCGACAGAGCACGGTAGGCAACCGCATGTTTGGAAAGGTCATCATAGATAATAAGCACATGCTTACCCTGATACATAAAGTATTCGCCCATGGCGCAGCCGGCATAAGGCGCAATATACTGCAGGGGCGAAAGCTCCGAAGCTGTGGCGCACACTACAGTGGTGTAAGCCATGGCTCCGTTTTTCTCGAGGTTTTCAACCAGAGAGGCCACAGTAGAACGCTTTTGGCCAATAGCAACATAGATGCAAAGGACATCTTTGCCTTTTTGGTTGATGATCGTATCCGTAGCAATCACAGTCTTACCGGTCTGGCGGTCGCCGATAATCAGCTCACGCTGGCCGCGGCCAATGGGAATCATTGAGTCAATGGCCTTGATGCCGGTCTGCAAAGGCTGCTTGACGGGCTGACGGTCCAGGATGCCGGGTGCCGGGGATTCAATGGCACGATAGTCGGCAGCATCAATCGGGCCTTTGTCATCAATAGGCTGGCCCAGGGCGTTGACAACGCGGCCAATCAGAGCATCACCGACCGGAACCGACACAACTTTGCCGGTGCGGCGGATGGTACCGCCTTCTTTGATGCCGCTGTCATCGCCAAGCAAAACGATTGATACGCTGTTTTCTTCCAGATTCTGCGCCATACCATAGGTTCCGCTATCAAACTGCACCAGCTCACCGGCCATACAGTTATCAAGGCCGGCGGCGCGGGCAATGCCATCGCCTACCATCGTAACAGTACCGGTCTCCGTCTGCTCAATGGCATTCTGGTAGTATTTGATCTGGGAACGAATAATGCGGGAAATCTGTTCAGGTTCCAGTTGCACTGTTTGGTTCACCACACAATCTATAAAATGAAGGTGGAATCCGGCGGCAGGTGCAAATCAAATCACCACACCGCTGATTTCATTGCGCAGACGTTCCAGCCGGCCCTGCACAGTGCCGTCCAGGCGGGTTCCGCCAAGATCCAGCCGCAGACCGCCCAGAACACTGGGGTCCACTTTTTCCGTCAGGGTAATGGTTTTGCCGGTTACGCGCTGCAATTTTTCCTGCAGTCTGCTGCGGGCACTTTCGTCCAGTGCAACAGCAGATACTGCCGTAACTTCCAAAATGTTATGGTCCTGGTTGTATCGGTCACGGTAAGCTCTTGCGCAGGCAGGCAGTTCTGGCAGAATGCCTGCTTCGCACAAAATCTTTAAGAAGTTGACAAGATACGGATGCGCCTGCGCAAACGCCTGATCCAGCAACACACAGCGCTCTTTTTTGGGGATACTGGGCGTCATCAACAAGCGCAGATAGCCAGGCTCCTGCATTGCGTTGACAGCAACATCCAGCTCCGCCAGAATCCGTTCGGTCAGGCCCTCTTCCGCAGCCAGTTCATACAAACTTGTGCCATAACGCTTTCCGGTTTCGGTCATGAGGCATCCCCCACATTCCGGATAAATTCATCGATCAGGCCTTGTGGTCCGTCTCGTTGATTTCGCGCTCAACTACCTTGCCTGCAATATCAACAGCAATGCCGCCAATTTCATTTTTTAGGTCGTTGACTGCTTTCTTGCGTTCCTGTGCAATATCAGCTTCAGCAGCGGCGCGCAGGGCGGCTGCTTCGGCACGGGCCTCGCCAACAATTTCTTCTTCGCGCTTCTGGGCGCGGGCGGTTGCCTCACGCAAAAGCGTATCGCGTTCATCCCGGATGCTTTGCAGGTGCTGCTGGTATTCCTGTTCCAACTCGGCAGCCTTCTGTTTGGCTGCATCCGCATCGGCGTACATGGTATCAATTTCCGCCTGGCGGTCGTCGATCATCTTTTTGACCGGTTTGAACAGGAACTTTTTGAGCACCGCAAAGGTGATCATCATATTGCAGAAAGTGAACAGCGCTGTCCACGGGTCGATGCCAACAAAGCTTTCAAAGCCCGTCACGAGCCATTCCTCCTTTCCTTTTCGGCTATCGTATCCATCAGAAGACGAACAGTAACAACAGGGCGATAACCAGCGAATAAATGCCGGTGGATTCGGTAATGGCGCAGCCAAGGATCATGTTGGTACGCAGCAGGTTTGCCATTTCCGGCTGGCGGGCCATGCCTTCCAGCGCTTTGCCAACGGCATTACCTTCGCCAACTGCAGGGCCAATAGCGCCAAACCCGATTGCGATACCTGCACCGATTGCACAGGCGGCTTTTACGATTGCTGTTTCCATACGAGGTATCCTCCTAAATAAATAAAATTTTACATTAACCTTCTTCAGGCGGCGGGCAGGCATTGCTGACATAAACCATCGTCAACAGGCTGAACACCAGGGCCTGCACCCCACCAGAAATACATCGAAATAAAGGCTCATGATGCGGGAATGCCGACTTCCAGATACGGCACCCCTGCCAAGCCCAGCAGGGACAAAATTCCGGTTGCGGCAAACACCGCACCAAAAATTTTGTAAGCCAACTTTTTCTTGCGCACACCCAAAACCAGCAGCGCCACACCACCCAAAAGAATCAAGATTCCGACCGCAATGCTTTTGCCAACCAGGCCCAAAAGAGCGGCGGAAGCCGTTGCCAGAGCAGAATAAACCAGGCTGGTCAGAACGTTGCCGCCCGCAATGTTGCCAAAGTGACGGAATGCCATTGAGATGGGCTGCGCGATTTCGGAAACAAGGTTCATCGGCGTCATAACGACAACCGGTTCAGTAAAGCCTTTCAGCCAACCGAGCACACCGTTTGCTTTAATGGAGCAAGCCCAGCAGATCACGCTTGTCATTAAGGCCCAGGTAACGGTGGTGGAAAGATCCGCTGTGGAAGAGCGGAAAATACCGGTCATTCCGATGTAGGAACCGAAAATGGAAGACAGGAACAATGCCCCGATATAAGGTGTCCAATAGGAATTATGCTTGCCCATGGTGTCTTCTACCATGCCGTACAGCATAGTAACACCTTTTTCTACCAGTACCTGGCGGCGGCTGGGACGCTTTTGCAGGTTGCTGCCCAGCACAATACCGGCAATACAAAGCAGCAACATAACCGCAAACGAAGAAACCGTTGTCTGCGTGATGGGAATTCCACCAAACAAAGGGATCGTGAAATAAATCTTAGGCCGTTCATGGCACTGCATCACCGCCTTTGGAATCTTTGCGGAAGAATTCAACCAGCTTAATGGCAGCCTGTGCAAACAGCAGCGGCAACAATGCTGCCAGCGGATCACAAACTTTGGCATGGAACAGCAGAACATAAATGACTGCCAGAATTGCCGTGCGCACAACGCTGGAACTTTGAATGCTCATGCACGCTTTTGCGGAATTATCCCCTGCCGCGGCACGTCCAACGCGTTAGAAACGGTAATGCTTAATGCCAGAAAGTTGCCTACAGCAATCACAGTGCCCAGCAGGCCACCCAGCAATACCGCTGTGGTAAACCGCCCAACCACTGCATAGATGGCCAGCATAATGGCGGAACAACCGGCGGTTGCCAAAGCCATGCGCCCAACCTGCTGCAGAATGTCCGGATGCTTTTGCATGGATACAGGCTCCTTCCATAACAATTAGTGTTGATTGAACGAGATAGGCGGCGGCTCCTGCTTTTTTTTCGGGGGCCCTGCCCTGCCGCTCAATTGTCTTTAATGAACTGCGCAGGCTGCCGATGGCAGCCACCATGCCGAGCGCGAACCCAACCAACGATGACCCAGCCGCCAAGCCGAATTGTTTGCGTAGCCAAACAGCCCCCAAAAGAAACAGCACCGGCGGAAGCACAACCGATAAACCAAACTGTGTCAGCCAGACAAGGTGCCGTGCGGCATCATAAAGATCCTTCATATGATTTACTGTTCCCATTCTTTCGCTTTGTATCCGCGATGATTTTAGTATAAACTCTTTCTGCAACAATTTCAACATAAATTTTGCATGTTTTTATATAAATTTTGTAGTCAAATAAGCAAAAAACAGACAATGTTTTTCAAAATTGCAGGTTCCCCCTATGATGGAAGCAAAAAAGCTCTGCCAACAGCAAAGCTTAAAATGTGTATAATAAAAGCGCAATCGAACAAATCCGATATTTTGACCAATTAGAACGGCTATCTTTATCCAATCAGGCATTAAGTGGCTCGACCGGGATTTTCTCCAAGGCAAGAAGGCGTGTCAGACACGCACCGCCCAGAGAACAGCCATCCGGACTCATTGCTTCTCTTTGAAATTCCGTTGCTTTTTCGACATGATCGCACCTCTTTGATGCGTGCCAAATCGGCTTCCGCCTGCTGTGCCGGGGCATCGGGCGCAGAGCACCTTCTTTTGCCGTGGGGATATAGCTGTGGTCGTGGGAATCCGTAAAATAAGGGCGAAGGATATAGTGATTTTCGCCGGTTTTCCGCAAAAGCTCTGCAGACCAACGGTTTCGATTTCATAAACCCCAAGTTTCCCATAAACCACGAGCATTCCTGCTTGATACTATGCCATATTGCTCCTCTTTCATTCAGATGGAACAGCCTGTACAAAACAGTCTTTCCAGCGTACTTTTGCGCTCCACCTTATTGTGCCACGGCTGGGTGACTGGCTTCCAAGGGCATCTTCCACGAAGTTTTCCTCGTGCAATCTGCGCAGAATGTTCAGCATAATTCTTGTGCAAAGCTGCCTTTGCAAATTCCCGGCAGGCAGGCTATAATGATTTCGTACAACGAGTAGCACTCATGCGTAAAACCGGTTGCATGAGGGCTGCCCGTTGTTTTTTTGTCCTCAAAATGGAAAGGTAAGGTGAATCCCATGGAAAGTTCCAATCAATTTCTCGGCACGGAACGCATCGGCAAGCTGATGCAAAAGTATGCGATCCCGTGCATTATTTCGCTGCTGGTCGGCGCACTGTATAACATCGTGGATCAGATCTTTATTGCAAACGCAGCTATCTGGGCTCCTACGCAACGCCGCCAACACCGTCGTGTTCCCCTTGACGGTGGTAGCGCTGGCCATTGCCGTGATGATCGGTGACGGCTGCTGCGCCTTCGTCAGCATCAGCCTTGGGCAGAACGAGGTTCCCAAGGCAAAGCGGAGCGTCGGAAATGCGGTGGTGATGTGTCTGGTCAGCAGCATTGTCCTGGCCGCGCTCTATCTGATTTTTGCGGACACCATTCTTGCCATGTTCGGCGGAACGGTCAACGCCGAGACCTACCACCACTCCCAGGAGTATTTCTTTTATATCACGCTGGGCGTGCCGTTTTATATGTTTGGGCAGGCCATGAATCCCATCATCCGTGCCGACGGCAATCCTCGGTTTGCCATGGTGTCCACCTTGCGGGTGCGGCGCTGAACATCATTCTGGATCCCATCTTCATTTTCGGCTTCCGCTGGGGCATGATGGGCGCAGCGGTGGCTACCGTCATCGGTCAGCTGGTCACGGCAGCGCTGGCAGTGTGGTATCTGCTGCACATGAAGATCATTCGCCTGAAAAGGGTGACTACCGGCTGAAGGCTCCATCTGCGGCCGTACCCTGACCCTTGGCATGACCAGCTTTCTGTCTCAGATCAGTCTTGTGGCGGCTATGGCAGCCATCAACAACATGATCCGCAAATACGGCGCACTGGATGCCGTGTTCGGGCAGGAGCAGTACGCCCAGATCCCTATGGCGGTGGTGGGCATCGTGATGAAGTTCTTCCAGATCGTCATCTCCATCGTGGTGGGCATGGCGGCTGGCTGCATCCCCGTGGTGGCTTCAACATGGGCGCCAAAAAGCCCACCCGTGTGAAGGAGCTGTTCACGAAACTGCTGCTGGCAGAAGCACCGTGGGTGCCGTTGCACTGGTGCTGGTGGAGCTGCTTCCCCGGCAGCTGATTGCCCTGTTCGGTGCCGCCAACGAGAGCGTTTACTACACCGATTTTGCCGTGAAGTCCTTCCGCATCTACCTGTGCATGATCATTCTGGCCTGTGTCAACAAGGCGTGCTTCATCTTTTTGCAGGCCATGGGCAAGGCGGCGGAATCCACCACCCTGTCCATGGTGCGTGAGGTGGTGTTCGGCGTGGGCTTTGCCCTGCTGCTGCCCCGGTTCTTCGGGCTGGACGGCGTACTGTACTCCATGCCCATGTCGGATATCCTCACCTTCCTGATTGCAGGCTATCTGATCTGCAAGACCTACCGTGAACTGAGCACGAAAGGAGAAGTCTAATGGAAAAACGCATCATCACCATCAGCCGCGAGTTTGGCAGCGGCGGCAGAACCATCGGCAAGCTGGTGGCAGAGCATCTGGGCATCCGGTGCTACGACGCCGAACTGATCCAGAAACTGGCTGCCGAAAGCGGCTTTGACGAAAACTACGTCAAGGAGGCCGGAGAGTACACCCCCGGCGGCTTCCTTGCTTCTGCCTTCACCGACCGCAGCTTCGGTCTCACTAACGAGGACCTGCTTTGGAAGCTGCAATACCGAATCATCCGGGAACTGGCAGAAAAAGAGTCCTGCGTCATCGTGGGGCGCTGCGCCGATTTTATCCTGCAGGACCGCACCGACTGCCTGAAGGTCTTTGTCCACGCCGACCTGAAGTTCCGGGCAGACCGCATCGTGCGGGTCTACGGCGAGCGGGAGAAATCTCCCGAATCCAGGCTGAAGGAGAAGGACAAGCGCCGCGCCACCTACTACCGCTTCTACACCGATATGAACTGGGGCAATGCCGCCAACTATCATATTGCGCTGGATAGTGGGGTCATCGGCATTGAAAAGAGTGCGGAGATCATTGAAAGTCTTTCATAAGCTGTAATTTCCGGCAGTCTCAGAGCCGATAGTGCAAAACGCCGCCCGCCTGCGTTCCGTTACGCAGGTGAGCGGCAGTTTTTGTCAATGGAAATTTTTCTCCCATCCCGGAGCAGCAGTTCCACGCAACCGGTGTCCATGTTACCCGCTGTTACTACGAAAGGGGAATTATTGGGTGAAGCAAAATAAGCGGCAGTCTCCCGGTAGACATTCCTACAGGTTGGGAACCGCGGCGGAATCTGGCGGTCAGGGCCTTACGAGTTGCGTTTGCTGATTTTTCTACAACCCCTTGGCAGGGCTTTGAAAAATCAGAACGCGGCCCCAACAACTCCTCCCTGTTTCAGCCGCTGGCTGCGGTCGTCGTCGTTGCTGTTCAAGTCCTCTTATCCGCTGTTACTGCTAAAGGGAAACTGCCGTGTAAAACCAAAAAGACAGTAGACAGTCTGCCTCCCGGTAGACATTCCTATGGGTTGGGAACCGCGGCGGAATCTGGCGGTCAGGGCCTTACGGGTTGCGTTTGCTGATTTTTCTACAACCCCTTGGCAGGGCTTTGAAAAATCAGAACGCGGCCCCAACAACTCCTCCCTGTTTCAGCCGCTGGCTGCGGTCGTCGTCGTTGCTGTTCAAGTTCTCTTCCGCACCGAAAAAGAAAAACCAGTACACATTGTGTACTGGTTTTTCTTGGTGCAGTAAAGCAATCCAAATCCGAACCATTTCCCTCGGATGCAACTTCTGTCGCTTCTCCAAAGGTCACGGTCTGTGTGCCTTCTTTATAATTGAAGGTTATCAAAACCTTATCATCATACAGGTAAATCGAATTGATGAAGGTATCCACCAACGCCTGCCGCTGGTCTTTCAGGCTCATATCCAGCTTACGGAACCGCAGCAGCCAGAACCGAATGAATTCTTCGGTCACTTTCGGCTTCGCCAGCTTTTCTTCCGCAATGCGGGCTTCAAGCTCACGCTTGGTTTCTTCCAGCTGCTCCAGCCGCTCCTTGGTGGAACTGGTTAGGATTCCAGCTTGAATCGCGTTCAGCATATTCTGGATACCAGATTCCGCATCCCGAAGCTGCTTCTCATAGAGTGGAATGTTAGTGTTCTCCTTATTTTGCAGTTCCATCACCTTGGCGATGATGGATTCCATAGCGGCATCGTCTTTCACAAGCTGCATGGTCTGGTTGACTACCAAATCTTCCAGCCACTGTTTGCGGACGGTCTTTTTCTTGCAGCCCTTGTGCTTTTTGGCAGTAGCACATTTATAGTAGCGGTGAACTTCACCCGTCCGGCTTGTGCCGCTCTCGCCAAACATCAACGCCCCACAGTAGCCGCAGAACAGCTTGGTGGTGAGCAGATAATCGTCCTCTGCCTTTCTACGGGCAGGGGCTTTCTTGTTTTTCAACATCTTCTCCTGTACATCGTTGAAAAGCTCTACGGACACGATAGGTGGAATCGCATCGGGAATCAGGACGTCCCGGTACTTCAACTCGCCGATATATCGGCGGTTGCTCAGCATGTGCTGGATGACATTGAAAGTCATTGGCCCACCGCGCTTATTCTTGATGCCCTTTTCATTGAGCCAATCCCGAATCTCCCGCATCGTCTGTCCGTCATTGTACCGCTGGAAAGCTTCAGCTACAAAGGGAGCTGTGAGTGGGTCGATTTCAAAGCGGCGGTCTGCGTTGATGGTGTAGCCGAAAGGGATAGCACCGCCAGAAAATTTGCCTTTCAGGGCGTTTTCCGTCATGCCGCGAATGACCTTTTCGGACAGATCAGCGGAGTAATACTCGGCATAACCTTCCAGAACCGATTCCAGAATGATACCTTCCGGGCCATCCGAAATGATCTCGGTGGCAGACATAAGCTTGACACCATTCTTTTTCAGCTGGGTCTTATACCGGGCACTGTCGTAGCGGTTTCGGGCAAAGCGGTCCAGTTTCCAGACCAGCACGATATCAAACAGCTTTTTGTCGCTGTCTTTTATCATCTGCTGAAACTCCGGGCGGTTGTCTGTCTTGGCAGAGATGGCACGGTCAATGTAGTGCTTGACGATGGTGATGCCGTTCTTTTCCGCATAGGCCGTGCACTCCCGGATCTGCCTCGATGGATTCTTCACGCTGGTTGTCACTGGAATAGCGGCGTAGATCACAGCGGTCATGGCAGGCACCTCACTTTACACATCATTGAACGGTGGAGTGTTCTTTTAAAGCAATGTTTCGTATAATGGATATACCACATTTTACAGATGATTGCA
>ENA-OQAA01000273-OQAA01000273.1-human-gut-metagenome-genome-assembly--contig:-NODE-273-length-36538-cov-2.324270_pt1 | contig 36538 bp, 58 predicted proteins | sample MGYA00242489_ERZ504515 | MGnify/ENA primary metagenome ERZ504515 (study PRJEB26092, sample SAMD00036237) | human gut metagenome | host: Homo sapiens | study: EMG produced TPA metagenomics assembly of... | reverse complement strand
CGATAAAGTGAGATTTAAGGAGATCAAGGAAAAGGCTTCTTTATTAAAACAAACTGTTATTCGGAATAAAGATTTTCGGAAAGATATACAGATTACCGGTCGTGGTATAAAAGAGTGGTTGAACCAGCCACATAAATATTACGAGAAAAAGAATGAAATGCTTTTGGATATAGCTTCTGTGATAAAGGATGCGGAATATATTGGTTGCGGAAATGATAAGCATGGATATAATGCTATTGTTCATTTGTTTGAGACAAAAGTGGAAAACGAAAAGTCTTGGATTCTTGTGAAAGAGCAGGCGGATGGTAGCACATCGTTATATAGTATCTCTGATAGCATAAATATATTGAGATATTGGAAAAGAAGAAAGGCGATTCATAAGTAGCCCGTGGAACTACAATCCACGACTTGCTTATAAACCGCCTTCTTTTTGCAAAAATATAAATAATCTCCTAATTGTTTAGCGATTTAGGAATTTTAATCGTAAAATCAACTGTTGGCGCCAGCATAATAGTTGAACAACTGCGGTGCTGAACACCGTGGTTGAACTGGGGTGCTGATGACCCCAGTTGTTACGCTCGGCATAATGGTTGGAATTAATCAAATTACTTCTGCTTCCTCCTTAGGTTGCTCTACCACCTTAAAGAGGTTGGCGAGAAATTCCAGCCCTTTCTGAGTAACGAGCACTTTTAAGACCATGAATCCATCGTGATTGTTCCGGTCAATCCATTTCTCTTTTAGGACGAAATAACCACGCTTCACATATTCCTGCTTCGGTTCGTTCTTGTTCTTGAAGAATACACCCATATCACGAAGTTTTTGGAACAAGGTATTTCTGCCGAATGGGAGATTCAGGATTTTTGCGGACTGGCCGATGTCGATACGTTCGTCCGCATCCATTATTTTATCCATAAAGTCTGCCTTGGGACGTAGTTTGTTGTTTTCTTTTACTACGGTTTCAACTTTTTTCTCCAGCTGCCGGATTCGTTCTTCTTTGCGCTTCATGGTGTCTTTGGCAACCAATAAGGCACGAGCCATGATCTCCTCCGGTGTCTCGTCTTCTTTGGCAATCATGTAACCGCCGGTTTTGCGGATGGCGGGGAGGATCTCTTCGCATACCCAGTCTTGGAACTTTTCTGCCTCGGGTAATTTGGAGCGCATAACTAAGCGGTAAACATCGGATTCTGGGATGAAAGAGATTTCTACTTTCTGTTCTGTACTTTTACCATATTGGTTTGTTGTGATTGAGACCCCCTCGTGTTTCACGACCCCCTTACAATGTCTATTGATAGCATCATATCGATTACTATACCCTAACATCGCTGCCACATCATTGGCCACAAACATTGGTTTATCATCTATAACCGTAACTCTGATTTGTCCGAATACCGGACTTTGGAAATATTGTATCTTCGCTTCCATAATGAGTCGTATTTAAAAGTGAAAGGGCAAAGACCGGAATTGCCTATTGTGGCTGTTTGCAATTCCAATCAATGCCCTTTATTAATATCTTTCTCTGGAGAACAGCCACGAGCTCCGGATTAGAACGTTCTGAAGTAATATATAAGTCAGATTTTCTTTTTCCGGAGGCAGATGGCGATACCTTCTATACTTTCGCTTTTTGTGCCTGTAGTTTCGAATTTAACTTCTCAGCCTCCTTTTGCATATTTTCGGAAGCGTGCTTGATGTAGTATAGCATTCCTTCGGTTCTTCCTATCTCTCGACCGGAATTGAAAGCGGCTTGCAGTTCTGGAGTGGAGTACTTGCCCATTTCGGAGGGTTGGGCCGTCCTTTTGCCGTTACTATTGTTGGCGGCATTGGAATCCTTGGAATTGATAGACATATATAATAAAAAAGGTATTCGTGCCTTTCCTGCTGTCTATCACATTCAAGGGATGTTGTGGTCCCATTACAGTTCCACACAGGGGTACACGAATACCAAATATCGTTATACAATAAATGTGTGTGCATAAAAAATGCCCACATCCCTTAGTTAAATATGATAGACACCACAAAGATGAGCACTAATTCTGAATCCCACAAGAAAAAATAGAAATACCTTTGCTTTTTCATCTTGTTATGCTATTTTTGCGTTATGTGGAAAGAGAAATTAGGAAACTATTTGATTGATGTCTCGAAATATATCTTTACAGGTGTAGTGGTAGCGTCTTTATTCAAGGATATGGAAGATAATAAGTGGCTGATTTATGGCCTAGGCTTTACGTCTTCTATTTTAGCCTTAATAGCAGGATTGGTATTAACGAATAAGAAAAAGGAGGATAAGTAATGGGAGCTATAATTGGATTCGCCGTGATAGGCATACCTTGTGCCGCATTTTTGATCTATTGCCTTACGCCTTCTGGCAAACAATGGCTTAGATCCAATCACATGATTTGACAAGATAGATTCTTATAGGAATAATTGAAATGAAGCCTGCCGGTTGTCCGGTGGGCTTTTTTTATACCCGGAATTTTCTTTTCTTCTCCCTTATATTTTAAACAGAAAAACTCTTATGACAATTTTAGATTTAATCAAGGCGGCATGTAAGACAAAAGGCGTGCCGGAGAAGTATGCGGAACGTATTCAAAAGACGTTCAAGATTGAGAAAGCCGAGGGGATGGAGGCTTTCGTGGACCTGTTCAAGGATAATATTCTTCCGGCAATCCAAGAAGCGGAGAATGAAGCTAAGACTACGGCTGAAACGGCCGCTGTTGCCGCTTATGAAGCCAAGCATGGGTTGAAGGATGGTAAACCGGTAGAAGATCCGGATAAGAACAAGAAAACGGAAGAAGAGCTGTTGAAGGATCTTAGCCCGGAACTGAAAGCTTATCTGGAAAGCATGAGGAAGAGCGTCGATGATATGGCTAAGAAGGTGGGCGATTCCATTACCAATCGGCAAACGAGGCTAAGAAAGAAACAGTCCGTAAGCAGTTGAAGGATGCCGGTCTTCCGGATAGCTGGCTGGGACGTGTGGACTTGGCTTCGGAAACCTCTATCGAGGATCAAATCAAGGCGCTTTCCGAAGAGTTTACCGGAATCCAGCAAAAGGCGATCGATGATGCCGTGGCCCGTGGTGATTACGCTCCCGGTTCCGTGAATCTTCCGGAGCGTTCCGAGGCGGATTGGGCGAAGCTGATGGATCAGGATGCCGACAAGAGCGCGAATAATCCCGGTGTGGTGAACCTGGGTATTGAATAATCCAAGAAAAGTGTAACGTTATGTACAGAAAAAGAGAAAGAGAATTCCAGTATCCTCCCGGAATTGAAAAGATTATTGAGGATGTGATCGGCGGTGGGACGATTGACCGCCGGGATTTGCGGAACGCTTTGTTCAATGGCAAGTCGTTGGACGAGCTTCCTCCGATCGTGATCGTGGTGAAAGATCCGGAAACTGGGCTGTATCATGTATTGAAGACGGCGATGGCTTCCGATGCTGGCAATGAAACTACTTATAAGGTGTCCAAGAATCATCTGTTTGGTGTGGGTGACTTCGTGACGATTGGTGGAGCTTTGACAGGCGCGTCCGATAAGATCACGGCTATTGATAAGAGTAATGCGGAGTTTGATACGATCACGTTGGAAGCGACTATCGGTGCTGCCGCAAAAGGTCAGGTATTGGTTCAGGCTAAAGACAAACAGGCTGCGAAAGCCGCCAAGTTGCCTTATGATGGCGAATTGGTTGTCACGATGAATAAAGTCGACTTGACTGTAGCCAACCAGCAGTCCGGGTTATTGGTAAGAGGTACGGTAAACGAATCCTGTATGCCGTTCCCGGTAGATAAGGACTTGAAGGCATTAATGTCGTTTATCCGTTTTGTGTAATCCATTAAAATCAGATATATGGAAAGAAGTTTAATTAAGCAAGTGAATAAAAAGAACATGGCGGCCCGTTTGAATACCCGTCATGTGAAACCGGTTGTCTTCCCGAACTTCTTCGGGGTGAAAAGAAAGACCTCGTTGAAGTGGGAGACTCTGACCGGTGAGAAAGGCGCTCCGGTAATGGCAGACGTGATCTCTTTCGACGCTTCCGCACCGCAGAAGACCCGTGAGGTGATCAGCAAGCTGTCCGGCGATATCCCGAAGACAGCCGTCAAGCGTGGCATGAACGAGAGCGATTACAACGAGTATAAGCAATTGGAACGTGACGCGCAAGGTGACGCGGACCAGTTGGCATTGTTGAATCTGGGTTTCAAGGATCAGGATTTCGTGTATAACTCCGTCCGTGCCCGTTTCGAATGGTGGTGTATGCAGCTCATGAGCCGTGCGGGTTTCCATTTGTCGGCAAAGAACAATGGCGGTGTCGTTACGGCTGAGTTTGTCGGTTGCGGTATGCCGAAGAAGAACCAGCGTAAATCTACTACGGACTGGAGTAACGCTACAACGGCCAATGGATTGCAGGATATTGAGGATACGGTTGTGGCCGCTTCTGCCGAAGGGGTGACGATCCGTTACGTTGTAATGCACGTGGCTGATTTCTCTTTGCTAAAGAAACAGAAATCCACGTTCGACACGTTAAAGGCATGGGTTAATTCGTCCTCCAAGATATTGGTGACAAAGAATCTCATCAACGAGTATCTGGCCGAGCAGGAGATCCCGGTGAAGATCATTACCGTGAACCCGGCTGTCCGTATCGAGGATAGTGCCCATCGTCGTAAGACGATCAATCCTTGGGAGCGTAAGCGTGTATGCTTCTTGGAAGATTTGAAGGTGGGTGACATTCAGCATGGGCCGATCGCCGCCGAGTCTTCCGCTACCTTGCAGAAAATCGCTCTCATGGTTAAGCAGGATTGGATCTTGGTAACCAAATGGTCTGAGCTGGAACCGTTCAAGGAATGGACGAAAGCGGAAGCGAACGCTATTCCTGTCGTGAATGATCCGGATGCCATGTTCATCATGAAAGTGGATGGGAAGGATTGGAACGCTTCCGAGGATACCGAGGGTACGGATGATATCCCGGCGACATTCTTGGGTGAAACCGTCGAACCGGAGGATCAAACGATTCAGGATACTGAAAACGGAGAATAACAATCATGGCTAAGACGATTCGAGATACGATACTCGCTTATCCCGGTCTGGCTGATTGTGAGGAATTCTTGGATAGCGTCGTTTTACCGGGACGCGGTTTTGAAGGTACAGAAGAAAGTAAGACGATCGATATCCGAAAACAAAAGCTGGTGGCCGCCGACCTTTATTCCATGGTTGGCGGTCTGCCGGACTTCACGGAAAACAAGCTCTCCATCACGTATCCCCGTGCATGGTATGATGCTACGGCGAAACGACTATACCGGGAGGGAGGAGAACCGGAGAAAGCGGAATTGATAGGCAATAAAATCGAGGTACCCAAAGGAAGGGCGAGAAACAGATGGTAAAGCGATATTCACATACAGCGATAGTGACGATTCAATCCTGCCAATTAGTCAAAGGGGAATTGGTTGCCGGTAAACCGACGGAAATAGAGGTCACAGGGCAATACTACCCGTCCAATAGTGGACAGCAGTTGAAGCGGAATGCTGATGGGAAGGAATTTATCGTACACGGTGAGTTCTCGACCAAAGCCCGTCCTGTGGAAAACGCGAAGCATATCCGGATTGACAGTATCGCTCTCGATGTGGATATCATTAGCTGGGAATCGTTTCAGACTCACTCTGTAATCTATGTGTAGTTTATGGCAAGGAAAGGTGGTTTGACTCCAATGTGGAGTGATAGGGAAGTAGGGCGTTGGTTCGATTACTATGTGGATCGGGCGGAAGAGCGGATATACAAGTTATTGCAACGTGCCGGGGAAGAGTTCGTGAAGATCGCTCGAAAAAAAGGGAACTATCAGAATCATACCGGTAACCTCCGTAGCTCAATCGGTTATGTGATCATTAAGGATGGCGATATATTGACCGAGAACTACGAGTTGTCAGATGAGAAAGGTACCGATAAACATACGGGATTGAGAGAGGCTAAAAGGCTCGTATCAGAATTACTTCCCCTTTATAAGAATGGCTGGGTATTGATTGGTGTAGCCGCTATGCCTTATGCCAAGTATGTGGAAGCAATCGAGAATCTGGATGTTATCTCTGTCGCCACGGAACATGCCGAGGATTGGATCAAGAAACAGAGTCGAACGTTATTTGATAAACTCGCTGAGAAAGGATATTGAATATGGCAGATCAGTTTGATATAGTGGATATCGTATATAATGCGGTTGAGCCGGCGAGTACGGGCTTTATCCTGTATAAGGATCAATCCGGCGATGGCGAGAAAAGAAATCATATCACGATCCGCTCTCTGGCCTTGAATGGGAAAGATTATGTCAACAAGGGATCGATAAATATCAATATCTTCGTCAAGAGACCCTCGAAAGGCGTATCGGATCGACAGTTGATGATAGAGACCGTACGAGGCGTGAGGTTCGTGTTGCGGGATATCAAGCCGCCGTTGGGGATGTATTGGAAATCTCGGATCGTCTGGTCTGAGCCTATGGGCGAGGCCAAGGATGGCTTCGATTGTACGAATATTAGATTAGAGGTTATAACAGAATTAGATTAGTGATATGGAAAGAAGTTTAGCGCTGGATGTGGCGTATTTAGGAGTTGCGGAACCCGGGGATGGCGTGGCCGGTACCGAGTTCACCCAATGCGTTGACGTGGATACGGTGACGTTCAATTTCTCGGACGCCAAGGAGCTTAGTTTTACGTCCATGGGACATGAGGATCCTTGGGCGGTGGTGAGTCGGAAAGGAGATCCTTCCAGTATAGAGTTCACTATCCCTTCTCCCACGAGCGACGAGATGAAAATGTTTTGCGGGGGAACCGTTTCCGGTGATAAATGGGAGGCTCCTTTGTCTACGCCCTCGATATTGAAGACGATCAGGCTACAGAGCCTGCCGTACCAAGGTAAGTTCACGGAATATGTCTTTGTCAAGTGCTCTGTGTTCGGGAAGATCAGCCAAGCCCCGGATAAGGAGAATTGCGATCTCTTATTGGTAAAGGCCACGATCATGACACCGGTATCTGCGGCTGGCAAACAAGCGTCCCCGTATAGCAGGGCGGTGAAGGCCGTATCGGAAGACACGGAATGATGTTTTTTGTTTAGGTTGTCTAGAGCCTCGGTTTTTGCCGGGGCTCTTATATTTTAGAGGAAAATGATTATGAATGCGGAAGGAATTAGAGAGATTGCTAAAATGCAGTGTTCGATTGATGGTTATTCATATTTTCTTAAAAACTTATATCTAAAATTGATTTATCCCAATAAGGAAATAGCCTGTGTTTCTTCTGGTGATGATATTAGTGAAGCTATTTGGCAGGAGGTTGAGAAATTACAAAATCGATTAAAAGACTATGAGCGTAAAGCGAGCACTACAGATTGAGAGCGACGTGGTGACAAGTCGGTCAGTCGTGATCCCTTTCGAGTTCAAGCCGGAGACGATCCCGGCGGGTAAGAACGTTGGTGATAGTATCGTTATCACCCCGATCACGGTAAGGACCGGGTTTAGGATACGGCCGTTACTCTTGCGGATTGACAAGGCGGACAAGGATGCTATCGTGGCTCATAAGGATGTTACGTTTGATAGTGTACTGTCGGAGTTGATGGCGAAATATGACGAGTTGATCTTTGAGATCGTATGTTTGGGTATCCATAACAAGAAAGGGGACATGCCCGCTTGGTTCCGGGAGGTACTGAAGGATAATTGTACATGGGAAGACCTGTATATCCTTTTGAACGCTATTCTCTTTCGTCTGGGTTGTAACCCTTTTTCTCGTACTATCATAGCTTTGGAAGCTGTGAGCCCGTTAAGCGAAGAGGAGATAATAGCCCTTCAAGAAAACAACGAGACTTGGGTAGGTCGGAGCCGGTGACGCAAAGTAGCTTCATGTTCCTTGTACTATGTAACGAGGCGTTCGGGTATACGCATGAGCGGACATTGGACAGCGATCTGGCGCTTGTCATGTCCATGCTACGGGAACATGGTTACTTGGTGAACGACCGGAACAAATCACTGCTCATGGACGATGATGAATCCGGAGATAATCATGGCGAGTGGGTCGAGGTAATCGATTTCGATACGGGAAAAAAGAAAAGGGTTCGAAGAATGAGCCCGGTATGATATATATTACTTTGCGTAGAGAACGTTTGTCATAGTGATTTTGGTTGTAAAAAAACCGACGAACCGTGAGGCTGGTCGGTTTTTGTTCTCTGTAAATGTGTCAAGATCTTCAGAGTGTCTGCTCGATAACCAGAGCGGTGTCTTCTAGCGAAAAGTAATTGGGTAACGCTCCGGATGGATTATGCTGTCAATCTCAAGATCCACATCAATTGCGTCCCAACGCAACGAATCCTCGTCTGGCATGGTCACGTCCAATACATCCGATACTTTTGCATTTCTGAACCAAGGGTATCTGTCATACGATAGATAATATTCCTTCCCTCCTACGAAAAGGAGGATACCGTGTGCATTAATCATTGTTACTCCCGCAGGGGTTGTTCCATTCATTTTTTTATTATATCGAGGCCGGACAAGCTGCATGAGAATATTCGTTGGTATCTATAAGATGGATATTCAAAACATCTTCAATATCAAAAAGAGTGCTGGTTGTAAAGTTGTGGTCTCCTCTTAACCATTTGGATATCTCAGAGGGACGTTTACACATTTTCTCGGCAAATTCCTTTTGGGATAGACCTTTCCTTTTGATACCTTTTGCAATTTTTACAGCAAGCATCATACGTCTTTCCATGTTCTTGGCTCTTTTCGTGTCTATATTGCCAAGTACTGTATCCAAAATAGATGTATTGTTCATATTTATTCCTCCTTCAATTTTAAATTACCTAAGAAAAAACCGTTATCATCGAGATGTATATCCTTGTTTTTGATGGCTTCTGATATGATTCTGGATATTCGAACCACTGTTTCAGCTTCTTTTTTTAAGGAAGAACTTTCTTGATAAGCTCTAATGTTTTTGGGCTTATATCCTCCACCTCCAACAATGATAGCAACGTTAGCAAATCGAATACAATAGATTCTTAATTTTTTGTCAGGACTATCAAATAGAGCGCAAACACCATCTCCCGGTTTCCCTTCATTTAGCTTGAAAAAGTGTTCGGCTGCCCCCGTTTTTGTAGCCATAATTTTCAATTTAGATACGATATCTTCTATTTCGGTTGGGTATTCAGAATAGTTGTTCTGAAGAAATTGTTCAAAAACGCTCTGATCCTCTTGACCGAGAATAACAGAATATATCTGAGCCTTTTTGCCTGACAGTTGCTTTATCTTGATATCTCGAATTCCACGATAATTTTTCTTTTTACAAAAGAACGAAGAAAAAGCGACAAGGCAAAAGAAAATGTCGAAAAAATAACTTATAAGTGAATTTTTAGCGGTTGACAGTCTCACATGAAAGGCTGTCCTATATTTTACCATAAACGCATTATGGGAATCAGAAATAGGGATGGAGCCTTATTTATGCTACTGGTCTTGATAACTCCGGCATGTACGAGGGAACACGGGAAGCGATGGGGATTATCAAGACCTTGGCCGGTGAGATCACGTCTTTTGACGTATTCGGTGGTATCGGTATCAGCGCGGCGACGGCGTTCGCCAAGGCCGCGAAGAGCTCATACGACTTCGAGAAGGAGTTCCGGAAAAACATGCTGGAAGTAGCGACCATTTCCACGCAGGTAACGGATGATATGACCGGTTTCATGAATCAGTCATGTCCATAACCCAAGAGATACCGATCAAGCTCCGGAGGCCGCCAAGGCGTTATATAGCATTGTCTCCGCCGGACATGACGGGGCGGATGGCATGAAGATCCTAGAAGTTTCGGCTAAAGCTGCCGTGGGAGGGCTTACGGAAACCGAGACGGCAGCCGATGCTATTACAACGATCCTGAATGCTTATAAGATGTCTGCGGAGGAAGCCGGTACGGTCTCGGACCAGCTTTTTACAACCGTCCGGTTGGGTAAGACTACATTTGGCGAATTGGGAGCCTCCATAGCCCAAGTTGCTCCTATTGCGGCCGCGTATGGGATTAGTATCGACCAAGTGTTGGGTGCTGTCGCTTCATTGACCAAGCAAGGAACGCCGACGGCGCAGGCTATGACACAGATCCGTGCCGCTATCCAAGGAACCGCCGGAGAACTTGGAGACGCCGCTTTCCAAGGTCGTACTTTCCAAGAGGCATTACAATTGATTTATGAGAAGGCTGGTGGTTCCGCTTCCAAGATGAAGGAAATGCTTGGCACGGATGAAGGCCTGGCCGCTACACTGGCTTTGACTGGAAAGAATGCAAAGGCGGCAGCAAATGATTTGGGAGAGTTGCAGGGCTCCTTGGGTGCGACAGAGGCTGCGTTTGAGAAGATGGCTGACGCCGCCGATAATCAGCTCACGTTGTTGGCGAATAATGTACAGGCTTATTTGCGCCCAATGGGAGAGAGGATATTGAAAGAGGTGTCAGATATCGCCAAGGCGTTTAATGAGGCTTTTGAGAACAATGATATCGAGGGGACGATATCGAGGGTTGAGGCATTGGTGAAAAATGCGGCGGGAGCGTTTCTTTCTTATAAAACAGCTATTTTGTTGGTTCAAGTGGCGCAACGATCTTATATCAAGACATCAGCTTTGAGCAGACTGGCGACGATTCAGCATACGACCGCAACCGCGCTGCTTACAGGTGCTTTGAAAAAACAGGCTGTCGCAATGTTGGCCGCCGGAAAAGCTGCCCTTGCGAATCCGTATGTCTTGGCCGTGGCGGGTGTTACGGCCCTTGGGTATGCGATCTTCAAGCTCGCGACACAGGCGACGGCATCAGAGAAGGCGTTGGATTCCCATAATAAGAGGGTCGCAGAGATGAAGGACTGGATAGAAGGCATGAGATCTCAAACGGATGAACTATTGAATGCTTTGCGCGACGATAACAAGTCCATGTTACAGAAAGTGGAGGCATACGAGAAATTACAAACCCTCTATCCGGATGAACTGAAAAATCTATCCTTGCAAAAGTTCATGTTGATGGATATGACGGAGGCTAATAAGATGCTTTCTAAATCGATAGATGAGCGAACCATGGCCCAACAGCGCGCTACCGTAAACTCCATAGAGGATGAAATTGCAAAAAATAACCATCGATCTCCCAGCTAGACAAGAAAAAGTTGGATTGATACCAGCTTTTCGGAGGCATTTGAGTTACGTCGTTTACGAAAACGGAACGAGCAGTTGAAGATTGAGCATGATAAAGCGGTTGAGATAGTCGTACAAGGATTGAAGGCTCGTACGAAGGCGGAGGCGTTAGCTAGTAGCCAACAAGAGGAGGAAAAGGCGAAAATAGCTACACCTATTGATAAAAAGGAACTAGAAAAGCGAAAAAAGCTTCAAGACGAACTCCTATCCTCCGCCGGCAGAACCAGCAATCCGAGATCGATCTGATGAAAGAAGGCTCCGCAAAGAAGATCGCCCAGATAAACCTAGACTATGACAATGAGATCGCCGCCATACTTACCAAGGAAAAAGAGTGGAAAGACGCTCAAGGCGGCAAACTGACTAAGGAACAGACCGTGGAGATTCGTACAGCCTTGGTGAACTCATACGTCAAACGGGAGCGATCGACCTCTAATGTGAATAAGGAACAACTGGAGGAAGAGAAACGTGCCATGAACGAGTATCTGAAAGAATACGGTTCTTATCTTGATAAGAGAGATGCTATCACGGCTCTTTATAACGAGAAGATAGCCAAGGCTACGACGGAAGGCGAGCGTAAGTCCCTTTCCGAGGCCATGAAAAGGGAACTGTCTGATCTCGACATAGAGGCGAGCAAGACGACTTCCGCTATCAGCCGGTTGTTCGGTGACATGAAAGACAAGACCCTCTCCGAGTTGGAGGCCATCAACCGGAAGGGGCGTGAAGCCTTGGAGTTCTTGAAAAGCGGTGTCTGGGATGAGAGCAAGGGCAAGGATTTCGGTATCACGAAAGAGACGTTTGAACTGTGGAGTAAATCACCCGATAAACTAAAAGATATCTCGGACGCGCTCAAGGAGAACAAGGAAGCCGCGGACAAGTTGCGCCCGGCATACGAGAAGGTCGCCAAAGGTCTGAAAGGCGTATTTGAGGCTGGCAACGATACGAAAAAGCTGCGACAGGCAATTGACGATATAGAGGAAGGGCTTGGCGAAATCATGCGGTCCGGGCAATTCCTCTCTGATACTTCTCGAACTCGGGGATTCGTTCGGTGGTGCGTTCGGTGAGATAGCCGAAGGCTTGAATGTGGCCATGGACGCGGTCAATTCCGCCATGGACGGGGCGAAAGCCGGTGCGATGTTCGGGCCGATCGGTGCGTCTGCCGGTGCGCTATCGGGGTGGTCACATCCCTTGCCTCCTCTATCGCCAAGATCCATGACAAGAAGAACGAGAGTCGTATCCAGCGTTTGCAGGATCAGATCGACACGTTGGACAAGTCGTACGATAAGCTGGGCAGGTCCATCGAGAAAGCCTATTCCAAGGATGCCTCCAAGCTTATCGACCAGCAGAATAAGCTATTGGAACAGCAAAAAGTGCTTATCCAAAACCAGATCAAGGAGGAGGAGGACAAGAAGAAAACCGACAATGACCGCATCAAGGAGTGGCGGGACCAGATAGACGAGATCAATAACACCATAGCGGATAATAAGGAGGCCGGCAAGGACGCCATTTTCGGTAGTGACATAAAATCGGCGATCGACGATTTCGCCAACGCTTACGCTGACGCGTGGGCCGCCGGGGAGGACAAGGCGCGATCGGCCAAGGATCTCGTGAGGAAGATGATAAGGAACATGGTCACGGAGTCGATCAAGGCCGCCGCATCCGATCCCATGAAAGAGATCCGGGAGAAGCTGCTCGAGTTCTGGTCCGACGATTATATCAGCGACTGGGAACAGGATTATCTGGATCGGAAGGCGCAGGAGCTGGCCGACGACCTCGACCGTAAGTTTGGTTGGGCCGACAAATATTTCAATACCGGTAACGCGGTAGAGGAGGACGACGGGCGTACGGCCTCGTCCAAAGGTGTTGGTTCCATCTCCCAGGACTCCGCGGATGTTATAGACGGTAAGATGTCGACCCAACTTATATTTTTAGATAGGACGTTGGTGCAAGTGACGGGTATAGCCGACCAGATGCGCTTCATCTACGACCTCCAGACAAGGGGCTGGAAGAACGTGGAGGCGATCAAGGACCTGTCCGGGAAGGTGTCGGAGAACACGGCCAAGGTAGCGGAGATCTCCGGACGTATAGAGCCCTATCCGAGAAGATAGAGGCCAATACCAAGTCGGCGGCCTCCGGTATAAAGACTATTAACGACAAGGGGATATTAATGAGATCAAGATAATGATGGAGACGGTTAACGACATAATCAAATCGGCCTCTCGCTCGGGGCATGCAGTGGTTCTAACGGGGTGACGGACTGGAGAAGCCTCGTGTGGCTGTTCTTCAGCCCGCAGGGGCGTGAGTTTTGCGCGGAGAATGATTTCCCGTCGTTAGACATGTTCCGTGGCATGGCCGGTCACGTGATGCCCTACGGGGTGTACGTTGACTCCGGCCACGTGTACGTAACCAATCCCGGCAATATCGCGTGATAGGTGATACGGATGCGGTGATAACGATAGACGATAACGAGCGTGTTCACAAGGTGATCCTCATGCACGGCGGCAAGGCTAGGGTCGTGGCGAGCGACTACGCCGTGATCCTGCTGGTGAATATCGGGGGAGAGGTTGAGATAAACAAGGATAATACCGTGGTGATCTTATGAGGGGTGAGTTATACATAGACGGCAAGGACGCCTACACCGATTTCGGCGTATGGATCACGGAGGGAGGTTACGACGGCCTTCTCCCGTTCCCCGAGCTGGTGGAACCGGATAGGAACGACTGGCCGGACGAGGACGGCATAGAGCCGGACTTGGAAAAGCCCACCTTGAAACCACGGGAGCTCAACATCACGTTCGTCCGCAGCGTGGACGGAAGATCCGCCGGCGCTCTCGTCGAGCACCTATCGAAGTCCGGGTATCACCTCTTCCGTATCCCCTCGCTGGGCAGGGAGTGGAGCTTGCGACTCATCCAGAGCCCGGCATATGAGGATTGGGACACGTTGGAGGCCTTCACGTTACGGTTCGCCGAGGACCGGCCCGTAAGACCCTCGTTCATGGCGATCCCGGAGGGTAGAGCGTATGTTCCTCCATCCGAGTACGAGCTGGACGGCGTACCCTTGGATCGATACGGCGTGATGGTGACGGAGGGCCGGGACGAGATCATGAGATCCCCGACCGTGAAGACTAACCTGTCCCGTACGGTACTGGACGTTGACGGTAGGATCTACGATGCCGGCAAGGTGGTGTATAATAGCAAGGAGGTCACTCTTGAATGCTGTCTCATCGCCGGCTCAATGACGACATTCTGGAGTTGTTACGACGCCCTGTTGGATGCCTTGATCCAGCCGGGCGAGCGTTCGCTGTACGTGGATTACAACGTGGAGGAATACCCCTGCTACTACAAGAGGACGTCCGGCTGGAAGCTTGAGAGCCTCCGGGGGCGTATGGTGGTGACATTCAACCTCACGCTGGAGTTCACGGTGTTCCGGATGGATGGTATCGATTACCTGCTGGCTACCGAGGCCGGGGAACTGGTGGTCACGGAGGATGGGGAGTATTACATAGACTTGAACATATATGCCGATTAAGAAAAAGAAAATATCAGAACTCACGCTGGCTGACAGCCTTACCGGTCTGTACACGATCGGTTGCAAGATCATAGACGGCATACAAACCAGCGTGAAGGTGAGCCTCGGAACCATCCAGACGGCTTACGAGAACATGCTCACGGAGATCTCCAACGCCCGTGCCGCCACTAAGGCGGCCAATACGGCGGCCTCCAATGCCAACACCGCCAAGCTGAACGCCGAGGCGGCCACGTCAAAGGCCAATACGGCTACGGCGAACGCCATCACCGCGACAGGGAATGCCAATACCGCAACCGGTAAGGCTAATACCGCGGCTGATTTAGCCAATAAAGCCGCGGCTAACGCTAATGCCGCTCACGATGGGTTAGAGAAGATCAAGGAAGATACCGAGATCGCAACTAAAAACGCAAATGACGCGGCGAAATTGGCGAATGAGAAGCTTCTTACGCCAACACGCAGGGTAACTTCGCCAAGACACAGGGTGACCGCGCGCAAGAGCTGGCCGACCACCCGTGGAAGGTTGGCGATAACGGCAACTGGTGGAAATGGGATCTGGATGGGGACAGGTATGTCGATACGGGCATCCTCGCTAAGGGAGGCGTCTTGTACCCGACCTTCACGATCAACCCCGCCGACATGACGCTGGTGATGTCCTACGAGGACGAGGTGTCACCAAACCTTGTCAAGCTCAACCAAGAGACCGGTGAGCTGTATTTGAACGTATGACCAAAAAAAGGAAGGAGGAATTATAATGAGTCAGATAGTATTGGGGAAGGTGGCGTTCGTCGATAAGGGCGTTTATGCCACGGCGAGTACGTACAACACCTTCGATTTCGTCGTCACGGATGATAGCTGCTACCTCTGTGTCAAGGACGGAAACAAGAACCACCCCTTGACCGATACGGCTTGGTGGAAATGTATCGCCCGTGGTACGCAGGCAACGGAAGCGGCCAAGACCGCCCTTGCGGAGGCGAATAAGGCTATCGAGGCCACGAGGAACGCTATCTCTGCTGCGGGTTTGGCTAACGCTAAAGCGTTGGAGGCTGGGAAACAGGCTGATTTGGCCGGTCGAGCATCTGATGAGGCTTTGGCTGCCGCTGTCGAGGCTGAGGCGATGATTTCCGAGGGCAATGCGCAGATCGCTTCCATGAAAGCGGCCGAGCAATCGTTGATGAGTCAAGCGCTTCTTGCCCCTACCCGTATGGAGCTGAAATATGTCAAGAGGATAACGTTAGGGAATGCCGTCGCCCAGAAGATAGCCGTGAGTCTTTTTCCAGCTTATGTATTACCTAATGTGATATTTCAACAGGCGTTTTATTCCGGTGATGCGTTGTACGTGGACCCACGTGGAAACTTGACTGTCCGTAAGACCGGCACGGCCACGATCCACGTTATCCCGTCGCATAACACCTCGTTGTCCCAAACGATAGTCATTGAGGTTACTGCCCCGGTCATTCGTAAGGCCGGTAGCGTGATGAGATTTTTATCCGGTAGCCGGATACGAAAGGTATAATTGTCTAACATTTTAATATACAGAATCATGTCATTAACAACAGCAGAGGAGGAGAAGGTACGCGCTATCATCACGGCCTTCGATAACGGCAAGACAATCGACCAGCTGCCCTTGGCCGACACGAACCAGCCCTCGAAGTATTTGATCGAGGGAGTGTCCAAGGAAACGGGCGAGTCAGTGAGGATCCCTTTCGCCGATGCGGTATCGATCGTGAACAAGCACATCGCTATCCGTCGCTGGAAACGTGGTCAGGGCACGCCAGTCGGCGAGTCCTACGGTAATATCGATTTCCTGCGGGATCTTCCCTCCGTGATCGGTCTGGCTGCTACCTCGTGTCCGTTGACCGTAGCCGGCGTAAGCTTGACCCGACGAACCACCATCGTTTCGCCGACGGCAGTCCCGCCGCCTTGGACGGCACGATGGGTGATTACCTGTGGTGCTGGAACGCCCACTACTACTCTTGGTGGGTAGACTCCACCTATTATTACGAGGCCGTGAGCCCGACCCCGATCGAGGGTCATTTGAACTATTATATCCCGGCCGGGGTACGTCGGCCTTGGGAGCCGGCGTCATGGATCGTACGAGCGGCACGTTGGTCTCCGTCTCAGCGACGATCCCCGTTATCGTGGCGGGAACAACGACGCGACGAGGGACGGGAAGCACAACACGCAGCTAGGCATGGTTGCCACGAACATGAACGCCGCGGCTTTCGGCACGGCCGCCCGCAAGAAGGGTGAGGGCTGGGAATCCGGCTGGTTCGTCGCGAACAGCGTCGTCGGTTATCTCTACCGCCTTATCATGGGTACCGTGATTGTCAGTCCGCGTTGAACCCGGTAAAGGACTCCAATGGCCTATATCAGGGCGGTACCGGTAAAGGTGTTACCGAGTGGTCTTGGGATCCTTGGTCGAGCCATAACGGTGGTTATCCGATTATTCCGACGAGCGTAGGGATCGAGTTGGGGGACTCAGTCGGCGTGAGCGACTACGCGTGAAGGCTCGGACGGTGGTACCGTCCACCAAGCGCACGTCCCTTGCTTCCTAGGCTTGAAGAACTTCTACGGGCATATCGGTCTGATCGAGCGTGGCTCCTTGATAAACAAGCTGTCCGACGGTAGCGGAGATTATTATGTAGCCCCGTCCCTTTACTCGGCTTTCAACATCAACTCGATCGAGGGCCTGATAAAGGCGGCGAGGGTTCCTAAGAACGATCCCAGTGGCTGGAAATATATCACTGAGCTCAGTATGCAGAACCTATGCTCCGCCCCGACTGTCGCCTCCGGCAGCTCCAGCACCTATTATTGCGACGGTTGGTATAACGACAACGCTATTTCCGGCCTTCGCTGTCCGTTCCGTCGTGGTCATGCGTACAGCGGTGCTAATGCCGGCTTAGCGTACCTCCTTGGTAACTATGCGGTCTCGAACGCTAGCGTGGACTGGTCGTCGCCCCTCTGCTATTTTGCAGAGGACGTAAGCCCCGTGCCCGTGCAGTACTAGCGTTCATTGTGTTCGGGTGTCCATTGTGTCCATTAGGGTGCGAAGCGCCCGAGCACCCAAGCACGTAAGTGCCGCATCTTAGTTCTTTGACATGTTGTTTCCGTTCCTGTTTTATTTTTCCCGCCGTAAGGCGGTCGCACTTGAAAAATTAAATATTACCTTTGTGCCGCCTATTGATTGGGCGGGTTGTCTTCTCTGACGTCCAGTTCCGGCCTTCGCTGTCCGTTCCGTCGTGGTCATGCGAACAACGGTGCTAATGCCGGCTTAGCGTACCTCAATGGTAACAATGCGGTCTCGAACGCTAACGTGAACTGGTCGTCGCCCCTAGGATATGCCGCTGATTTATTCAGTAAGAAGAAGTGGAGGAGAGACCCTGTCACTGGACAAAAAATCAAGGCTAAAGGTATAGTCCCGGTAGGTTGATAAACCGACGCTCATGACCCGATGGCGATTGCAGACACTGGACACTAAAAGACACTTGGGACACCATGAGGAGAAAAGGTGACTTTTCCGGGGATATAGCCCGGAAAGAAAACTATTACAAGGCTTTTGATCATGCCAGCAAGAACAAGCATGGCAAAAAGGCCATAACAAAGTTCGAGGCGGACTTGGAAAAGAACCTTTCCGATCTCCTATACTCTTTTGAAAACGGGACGTTCGTAACCTCCCCGTATCGTTTCATGACCGTCCATGAGCGAAAAAACGTCTTATCGGGATGCTCCCTTTTCCGGATCATGTCCAGCACTGGGCGATGCTCAATGAGGTGGAGGATTATTTTACGAGATCCTTCTCCGCGTATACCTACGGAGGGGTGAGAGGACGCGGTCCCCACGCCTACATGAGGATGATCCGGAAGGTCTTAAGAAAATATCCGGAACGTACCACCGACTATCTCCTGTGCGATATCCACCACTTCTATCCGACCGTCAATCACCCGGTACTGAAAAGCCAGCTCAGGACACGTATCAAGGATAATCATTTATTGCGAAGGCTTGATGAGATCATTGACAGCGTCGAGGGGGATACCGGTATGTTTCCCGGCACGAAGCTGGCGCAGTTCTTCTCGCTTGTCTATCTTTATCTTTTCGATCACGATTTGAAGCGGTGCTTCCATGTCGGGGAATGCCCTGCTTTGGTTGAGTACTACACGAAAAGGTATATCGAGGAAAGTATCGCAACGGCCAAAACAGAACATGATTATGAGGAGTTATCCAAAGGGATCCAATATCTCTCGGACAGGTTCAAGGGATATCTGAACCGTCTGGATTTCTGCTACCGTCTCGCCGATGATGTCCTGATACTGCATGAGGACACCGTATTCTTGCACCTTGTCATCGAGTGGATCGGTCTTTATTACGCTAACGAGCTTAGGATCGGTCTTAACCCGAGATGGAAGATCGGGCACGTGACGGACGGTGTCGATACGGGGGGATATGTGCATTTCCCGGATCACGTCCGTGTCCGGAAACGTAACAAGGTGGCTCTCTGCCGCCAGATAGCGAGATTGAGAAAGAAGGGTTTGCCGGGCGAGGAGATAAGGAAGAGGGCCTCTTCCCGTATAGGCTTCATTCAACACGCTGATACGAGTAATCTATTAAATAAATTAGGAATGGAAACACCAAGGAAAAGACTGGGACAGGTGATAAGGAATAAAAAAAGTCCGTGGGAGGATCTCCCGGCCGACCGGAAAATGAGATTCGAGGATATACTTTATGATACCCGAATACCGGAGGACCGGAGAGGCCCCGAGGAGGACAGGCTGATCGAGTTGATCGATTATAAGATTGAGGATAGCAAGATCGAGAGAAACGAGGACGGCACGCCAAAGAAGTGCCTCGCCATACGTTTCCGATGGAAAGGCGAGGAGCGTTACGCTTTCACCGGTTCCGCCGTCTTGATTGATCAGGCGCTCACGGACTTCTCTCACGAGGACTTGCCGGTGGATACCGTGATAAAGGTGCTCACCAACAAGTTCGGTAAGAAATTTTTCAGGTTCACTTGACCCGTAGGATCGCTCTTGGCCGATCCTCCCGGGTCGGCTAAAAAACATTTAAATATATGGAGACAAGAGCGATTTACACGGAGAGAAAGACATTCGTAAAATACGATGACAACCATTACCTACTATACCTGAACGAGGAGGTCTTGGAGAACTACGTTCCGGAGGGCCACGGGGGCGAACCGGAACCGGAGCCTTGCACGGCTTACGCCTATACCGGCACGTGCGAGGATGGCGGTACGCTGATAGAGGCTGCGGATGCCACGTACGAGCGGTTCGTGTCCGGGCTCGTACGCACGAGATATTCCGCTGACAGGGTGGAGGCGATCACCCTCAATAAATTAGGTTCGGATAATGAGAGAAAGGCCGAGTTTGAGGCCGAGTTCGCCTGTCTGGAACGTTACCGTAACGACTGCAAGGCGAGTACGTGCCTTGCTGGGTATGCCCGAAAGCGTCTCGAACACTCTTTAAATACCGTTCGAGATGCGTATCTATGATAAGACGGGCGAGGTATTGCTTGACATCCCGGTGGACGATGACAGCTATCGTTACCGGGCGATAGCGCAAGCGAAGAAGGTGGAGCTGCGTTACTCCCTAGTGGATCACGTGGAGCTGCCTACCGGGGCGTATATCGAGTATCAGGGGGAAAGGTACACGCTGTGGTACCCTTCGGATTTCAAGAAGGAGGGCACGAGGGTCTTCGACTATACCGTCACCTTCGGCGGCAACGAGGAGATCCTGAAAAAATATAAGTACAAGCTGTTGTCCGACAAGCCGTACAAGCTCAAGTTCGTCATGACGGCCACGCCGGGGATGTTCATGGAGCTGCTGGTGGACAACCTCAATCTCTATGATTCCGGCTGGACGGTCGGCACGGTGATCGAGGCCCCGGAGAAACTGTTGTCGTTCAACCATGAGAAATGCTGGGCTGTATTGGGGCGTTTGGCCGAGGAGTTCGACACGGAGTTCGAGATCGTGGGCAAAACTATCAACCTCCGCAAGGTGGAGTATTACAAGGACGCTCCTCTAAAGCTATCCTACGGAAAAGGTAACGGATTCCTTCCCGGTGTAGGTCGTGCGAACCAAGGCGACAACCTCCCCGTTGAGATCCTTTACGTGCAAGGCGGCGAGCGGAATATCGATTACTCGGTCTACGGTAGCCAGACATTGTTGCTTCCCAAGTCACAGGAGCTGGAGTACCAAGGCCGACGGTACAAGACCGACAAGGACGGGATGTATGTCACTCGCGCGGACAGGCCCCTTTCCTCTTATAATGAGGACAGCTACGACGCCAGCGATATATATCCATCCCGGGTCGGCACGGTGAGCGAGACCGACACGGAGCCGGGCGAGGACACGGACGGGAACGATGTCACGTTCTACAACTTCTATGACTCATCGGTTCCCGCCAACCTCAATTTCGAGGATTGCCTGATCGCCGGCCAGACCATGACGGTTATCTTCCAGACAGGCCGTCTGGCGGGCCGTGAGTTCGATGTAAAGTATGTACATGACGGCCGTAAGTTCGAGATCGTCTCGTCCGAGCAGGATGGCATGACGCTGCCGAACGCTTCCCTGTATCCGGAGGTCGGCGACAAGTACGCCGTTTTCAACATATCCCTTCCCGCCGCCTACGTGTGCGACAACGCCACCAAGACCGGGGCGAGCTGGGACATGTTCCGGGAGGCGGTACGCTACCTTTACGAGCGTGAGGAGCGGCAATTCACGTTCATCGGAGAGCTGGACGCATATGGGCCAAGAAGAATTGGTTGGCGATCGGCGCCAAGCTGGTACCCGGCGGTTATGTTGATTTCAGCGATCCCCAGTTCCAGCCGGACGGTATCCTGATCCGGATCACCGGGGTGAGGGATCACATTAATAGGCCCCACAGTCCGGAGCTTGAGCTATCCAACACGCCGGTAGGCGGTTCCTGTCCGATGAGTTGGGCAAGCTGGAGAGCGAGGAGGTCGTTAATGACAAGAGGTATAAGGAAGCGTTACAGTTTACCAAGCGCCGTTACCGTGACGCTATCGAGGCGCAAGAGATGCTGGAAGTGGCCTTCGATAATTACTCCAAGGGCATAGACCCGATATGGTACGTACCATGTCGCTCTTGGTGGGTGATGAGTCCCTGCAATTCCGTTTCGTCAACAGCAAGACCGCTCCTGTGACCGTCATGCCCGATTTCAGGTATGATGACAACACCGGGGTGTTTACCGCCCCGGCTTTGATCTTGCAGCACATGACGCTGGGCATCAGTGATATCAAGGAGTCCCATAAGCCTTCCGAATACCAGTATTGGGATATGGGGGCGTATACGAGTCCCTACTTGGGGGATTACGGGAAACTCTATCTCTATGCGAAGTGCGGCAAGAGCGGGTGGGAAGGGGACGTTCGAGATGTCCGGGAGCCCTCATAAGTTCGAGGAGGATGGGTACTATTATTTCTTGACCGGTTTATTGGGGAGCCAGTTTGACGGGGCCCGTTCCTTCGTTACCGTGTACGGTTTCACGGAGATACTCCCGGCCGGGTGACGGTGGATAGGATTGTCTCGACGGATGGTAATACCTATTTCATACTGAATAAGGGGGATGGCTCTGGCGAGTTTCATGGGCGTATGGTCTTTACCGCCGGTTCGGGGCTGAAAAACCTTGATGAGTGGCCGGAATTGGATCAGTCTATCAAGGAGGCCAAGAAATCCGTGGAGGACCTGAACTATTACGTGGACGGGGCGTTCAAGGATGGTATAGTCACGGAGACGGAGGCCGTAGCGATCGAGAAATACCTGAATACGGTCAATGTTTCCAAGGCCGAGGTCGAGGCCACTTATAAAAAATTATATGAGAATACCTATCTCTCCGGCCCGGCCAAGACCGGGCTTTTGAACGCGAAGGTGACATTGTTCGGGGCGATTGACAACCTATTGTCCTCCATCAATACCGCTATCGTTGACGGCAAGGCGACAGAGGCCGAGAAAAAAGACGTTGACGCCAAGTTCACGGCCTTCAATACCGCCATGTCCTCTTTTAACACAGCCGTAGAGGCCGCAAACAAGGCTATTCAAGATACGCTGAAAGGGTATTCAGATACAGCCATGAAAAAGGCGCAGGACGCTCTTAGCGAGGCGGAAAATGCCAGTAACGCTGCCAATAACGCCCAAGGATCGGCTAACGATGCCCAGAGCATGGCCAATGACAAGGCGAAGGTGTTCTACCAATCCACGGCCCCGAGATCGGGAATGCGGAAGAACGATCTTTGGGTAGACGGCGTGAATATCTATCGCTATGATGGTGAAGGGTGGGTTTTCGCCTCCGAGTACGACTGCACGATTACCGAGATCAATGGCGGCCTCGTGTCCACGGGGGCGATAGCGTTCGGTAATACCGGGGGCATGGCCGCTAGCGGTACCGTAAGGATATGGTCCGGAGGGAACTCCGGGGCGAACGGGGAGCCTCCCGCTTCCCCGACATTCAAGGTGCTCAGTGACGGCAAGGTATATGGCAGCAACTCCATCATGTGCATGAACCGTAATTACGAGGTCTCATGCGGTTTCGCCAGTGACGGTAATAGCGGTGGCGATATCTCGAACCTTGATCCGGGATCTGTCCGTATATGGGTCGGCAGCACTTACGAGCGAAGGGATGAAGCCCCTTTCCGGGTCGGGCTAAGCGGTTTGGTGGCCGCTAGCGGGTTGATGCTCTCCAAGCGACATTATATGTATAACGGGGCGTTGGCCATCCACAACGACGGACAAGTCACGCTAAGATCGGTAGATACTGATAATGGTGGTAACCACCTGCGTAATGTCATAATGCAGACGTATCCGAATTACGTGAACTCGGTACTTGATCTGACCGATATATTAGACTCCGCTACGGCGATGAGTGTCCCGCCTATCTTGACATTGAGGTGTGGGCGTTCCGCTTATACCAATTATCCGAGGATATGGATTAATTGCGTGCATAAGGCTGGTTGGGGTTCCGCTTTCCGAGTCGAGTCCCGGTATTTTAATGACGATGGTGCCATGGAGAGAACTGTCATTAATGTCGGCTCCATAATGACACACGTGCAATTGGGGGCGTTAAGCTCTTCGCCCGAGCTATATCCTGTTTACTATGATAACAAAACAGGTTATTTATGTATGAAATACTAATAAAAAAAATAACAGATATGAAATTGACATTGAAAGACAGGGTATTAATACTCAATAACGTGCTGCCGATGTACGACAATCGCAAAAATATCGGCTTGAAAATATCTATCTCCGGCAAGGTCCAGCTATTGGATTCGGAGCGGAAGGAAGTGGTTATGACCCCTGTTGGTAACGGGGAATACGAGATCTCGTTCAAGACCGTGGACGCCATGACAGGGGTCAAGTCCTTTGATTTCACGGACGATGAGTTATGGTACCTGAAACAGCGGGTGGATTACCTTGATCGGCAGGGGATGTTCTCCGCCGAGACGATCGATTCTTATTCCAAGATACTCGACCAGCCTTTTTCCGGGGAGGAATACCAAGATAGATGGAATGAGCTAAAGGGAATAGATCCTATCGCTTAACGGGATATAAGCCTTTATCGGGGGCGGGCAAATAAAAGCCCCCGTATATATTAAAAGAAAACGAGTTATGGGAGTTGATTTGAATACGATATTGGCGATAATCGGTGCGATGGGCGGGATCGAGGGGATAAAATGGGGCATCCGTGCGTGGGCGAACCGTAAGACGAACGCCCGTATAGCGGACGCTCAAGCTGACGTGGAGGAGTTCAAGGCCCTGCGTGAGTATAACGAGTTCTTGCAAAAGCAGTTGTCTGAGAAGGAGGAACGGTTTGTTGAGCAGACCGGACGGCTCCGGCAGGTGCAGGACGAGCTTTTCACGTTGAAAGAGAGCTACTCGGACGTGAAGATAGAACTGGCATTAAAGAGGTGTGAGAAAAAGAAATGCGGCGATCGTGAGCCGCAGAACGGTTATTAATGAGGGAGGATAAGGAATGAGAAATAACAATTTACCCCGGGGATTACGTAACAACAACCCCGGGAACATCAGAAGGAACAGCGATGTCTTCCAAGGCGAGAAGACAAGCTCTGATCGAGAGTTCAAGCAATTTAAATCGATGGCATACGGTTACAGGGCGATCTTCAAGATCCTGTCTAACTATTACCGGAACTATAAGCTGGATACGATCCGCAAGATGATAGGAAGATGGGCACCACCGAAAGAGAACCATACGGAAAAGTATATTCAATTTGTATCTGACTACGCTGGAATCCCGACTGACGATCCGATAAACATCAACGACCGAGAACAGATGATCCGGATCGTGCAGGGATGAGCCGTTTTGAGAATGGGAGAGAAGCGGATATGTCGGATGTTATTGCGGGGTGGAATTTATTATGAGAACGGGAATGATTTGTGGGATGCTGGCGATAGCCGGTATCCTCTTCCTGTCCGGGTGTCGAACCAAGATTCAGCCTGTCGCTATCGAGAATCGTATAGACTCGATCTATATAGACAAGCTAATACCTTACCCCATGCCTGTAGATAGCGCCTCCATCCGTGCGTTGATGGAATGCGATGAGAACGGCAAGGTTGTTCTCCGGTGGTTGGATATGGCCAACACCAAGAACGTAGAGCTCATGTTCGCCTTGGATAGTCTCGGTAACGTGATAGCTAACATGAGGGTTCCTAGGGATACGTTATATCTCCCGTCGAAAGAGATCTACGTGGATCGTAAGGTCGAGATTCCGATCCTCGTGGAGAGGGAGCTATCCCGTTGGGAGAAAATAAAGATCGAGGTAGGGGGATGGGCTATAGGTCTATTGTCGGGATGTCTGATAGTTGGTATTGGTTATGTCGTTAGGTGGTTAATACGCAAGGAAAGTTCGTAGTTTGATATTGGTTTAGTGTTTTAGGTTTTCAGCTGCTCTGCCTGTGAAGGTTGGTTTGTTTAACTTTTACAGTTTCATGTTTTATAGTATAGCTGGCTTAAGCATGTGTGTGATAAAATGACTATCTTTGTTTCCATATAATGAATATATAAAATATGGATAATATGAGAATTAATTTAAATGATCCGAAGGAGTTTACTATTGAAAACTTTAGAAAATTGATTGCTTCGGAGGATGATTCAGCTAGTACTCAAATTTGCGTTTCTACTGATGGATATTTATTCCTTTCGCGAGAGATAGGTTGTGAGAATCTTTCTAATATACTATTTCGACTCGAGTCCTTTTGTGAAAGCTGTGGTAATGTTGGAATAGAAGCTTCTAAAGATGATATTTGGATAACACGGCTTTTTAATGCTGTAAAAGAAAATTGGTCAAACCATAATATTGGGTATATTGATGATTTTTAGTGTATTTGGCTTGATATATTCTATTGTTTTTCTTTATATAGGCAATTTTTAAATTGTAAAAGATTTAAGCTATTTTATAATTAAGTAGGGCATCCGGATATCACTATCTGGATGCCTCTTTTTACAATAGCAACCTCCCTTCCTTCTTATTCATCACCGCATTGAAACACTTTGTAGGTTTCGTACAACTCTTCCTGTTTTCCGGTCCCGGCCAATTCGGCAAAAGATTCTCCTGCAAAAATTTCCAAGCAAAAATGCGTTTGGCTTTTTCGGATAAGCCTAATTGATCGACCATATCCCGGATATCCTGCATATGTTCCCGGATATACTCGGTACGGTCAATACTATCATCGGGCTCATCAATAATGTTCAGTCTTCGCCAATCCACATTCTCATCTACCGGGATAGGCTTGTATTTATGCCGGTAGGGAGACGTGTCCGAGGTAACGTTCAGCTTTATCATTTGCAGGATATACCAGTCAAGTTCGGTATATTTACCTTGCTTGGCTTCCATAAGCCGGGAGAGGTGTTCCAGAGGCTTTTGAAGTAGCATACACATTACCTCGTTCAATACGTCAATAGCTTCACTACTCATTCCGGCAAGTGAGCAGTGATACTTAGCGTAATCCAGCCACCTGTCGTAACGTTTCTCAATATATTTATTCAATGCCTCACTTGCCATAGTTGTCTTTATTTGATATATTTGTTGCATGCTGTAATGGGGTGGCGCTGTGAGGCGCTGCCTTTTTTATTTATTCTCTTTGTTAGTCTTTATCTCTCGCTATAAAAATGTTATCTTTAACCTTCTTTTTTATTCTTAGCCCAATCGATAATGTATTCAATACCTGCGTTGAATCCTTTGCTGTAACCATCTTTATATTCATGATTTGATATTCCATGATAGTAAGCCGAGCCGAAGCACAAGGCGAAACCAATGGCTATCAATACCATCCCTGTTCCAAAGTATGGATAAGCTAGGGATATATGGAATGGCTTGAACTGGATCGATATTCCAGACGTGAGAATGAATATTAGCGAGATCATTCCGATTATTAACAATGATATTTTAAGCATCTGAACCTCCTTTGTTTACATTGTGCGACATATTCTTTAATCTTGTTTGACTTTTATAATCCTTACATCCATAAGCGGCGAGATTAATGGCGTGCGTACCTATTCCTTGTCCGGAGAAGCATGGATAACGGATACATCTTACGCATTTCCTTCGTGGATATTTATTAGCGTCCTCCCGTTCTTTCAAGCGGTTGATCCCTATGTATTCCTCTGCCATGATTATTCCTCCTCCTCGGTCTCGTCGAATATCCGGGCCATCATATCGACGATGTTTGTTTGTATATTGTCCTCCGCTCCAAGCACGGCGTTGCTTATATGCTTTTTCTCCTCGATGATCCTGTAGAGTTTCTGGTCGATGGTCTTGCGGCCAAGTAGGTAATAGCAATTCACGGAGTCCTTTTGGCCGATACGATGCGCCCGGCTCTCGGCTTGGTCGCAATCTGCGTATGTCCACGGTAGCTCGATAAAAGCGACATTGCTTGACGCTGTCAACGTGATACCCGCCGCCGCGGCCTTGATGGAGCAGATGATGACGTCCGTTTTGGGATTCCGTTGGAAAGCGTCTATGGCCGCTTGCTTTTGTTGCATATCTTGCCGTCCGGTGACACACACCGCCGAGGGAAACGCCTGTAGGAGCCGGTCTACGATCTCATGCAGGTTGCAGAAGAGGATGATCTTCTTTCCGTTCTCCCGAAAATCCTTCACGAAATCGATCACCTCTCTCAACTTACCCCGGGCCGTTATGTCCTTCAATATGCCGATTCGTACCATGACCTCGCCTTTCAGCGATTTTTGTACCTTCTCATCATCGGCCTCCTTGTATCGTCTCAGATAATCCACCAAGTCACGCTCGGCGTCTTGGTATTCCTTGCGGTTGGTGATCTCGCAGGTCACGATCTGCCGTACCTTGTCGGGTAATTGAGTCAGCACCTTGGATTTTCCCTCCGGAAGAAACAATGCTTCCAGAGCATGAAATTGAGCTCTTTCAAGTTCGAGGCCCCGTGCGGCCCGGAGCAATAGCGGCTCGTGAAATATTTCCAGCTCCGAGATCGTTCATCCGTCCATGATAGCGAGTTGGCATATAAGGTCGTTGGGCTTGTTTACGACAGGGGTACCGGTCAACAGGATGATCCACTCTTTCCCGGCGGTGATACCTTTGCAAAACTTGCTTTGTTGGGTAGCCGTTGATTTTACCTTATGGGATTCGTCAATGATCACGCTCTTGAACAACTTGATCGTATTATGGAACTCTACGTCTTTCAGCGTCCATTTCTCCGATTTGTTGATTCGGCGTACGAAATACTTCCGTAGGCTCTCGTAGTTCACGATGAACACATGGTTCATGCCCGTTTGCCAGAAGAATGGCCATGAGGTTCGTACCGAATCGGTCAATACCATGGCTTTCTTGTCCGTGAACTTGTGCCATTCACGTTGCCAGTTGATCTTGACCGTATTGGGGCAGATTACGAGACAGGGGAAAGCATCAGCTTTGTTGATGGTAGCGATGCTCTCTAATGTCTTGCCGAGGCCCATGTCGTCCCCATTGATAAACCGTTTTAGTTGTAAGCCTCGTGCGATCCCTTGCAGTTGATAGGGGTAAGGTTGTATCTTTAGGCCATGATCCTCGTCCAACTCGGGCATGTCCGGTATTTGATAGGCTATGTCCTCGTCGGTCTTAGACTCGTTCCCTCCCCAGTTGACGGGTTCGAAGTGCCTCACGTAATAGGTGAGCTGGTCTAGCTCCGCCTTGCACTTATTGTTGGCCGGGATCATCCACGCTCCGGTAGACTTGTCCCACCAGCGGACGCTGACGGCTGTCTTTAGCTTGTCAACGACCTGCTGGCGGTACCTGTCAAACCTTACCGCGTAGCATTGTCCCTTTTCCGTGTTTTGTAAAGTGATTTGCATAACGGTTGTTTTTATTATTGGTTAGGCGAACTCGTCGAAGGCTTTCACCTCCTCGGCGATCTCCTTGATCTGCTCTTTTTTCTTCCGTCCCCGTTTCTTAGGCTTCTCTTCCTTCTCGCCCGTGATATCCGATTCCTCCGGGGTATCGAAATCGAAGGATTCTTGCTTGATGCCATATTTACCTTCGAACAGATAAGCGTCCACCTCGTAGCTACATCTACCGATGGCCTCTTTCAACTCGGCTCCGTAAAGGTACCCGTCGCCGGACTCGTCCTCATATTTGGTGAACGGGACGGAGAGGTTAAGGATCTGCCCGCTTTTCAGGAGCTTTTGCGCTTGGATTGATACGCCGGCTGATTCATCATTACCGCCTTTACTGTATCCGGTGACGATGATATTCTTTAGCTTCTCGTTCAAATCATCGTCGGAAGGATTGGCGACATTGACCAATGTAGCTCGTGCATCTCACAGATTTTCACTACGTGTGGCTTAAGCCGGTTCAACGCGTACAGTAGATCGGGGTGGATAAACTGCTCCGATTCCTTTAGGATGTTGTTCTTGTAGTTCGCTTCCACGAACTTTTCCGTATACTCCGCCGTGAGCTGGTTGTTCTTGATCTTCACTTTCTGGATCTCGTACACGGGTTGCTCTTTTACTAATTCTTCCATGCTCTTTTAAAATTTAGGATTGTTATAACTCTGAGGCGCTAAGGCCATTTCAGCTTTCGCCTTGCTAATTATCGTGCGACACCATTCATTGGTGGGTCGCAGTCCGGTTCAATCTATCACACCAGTCGACTAGGTATTGCTCATCCTTGCACAGGCTGTCGATGATAGCGTTTACGGCCTTTGAGGTCGCTCCGGCCCGTGAAGCGGTTTCCCGTAATGTGTCGAATACTTCCGATTTCTTTTTCACGTTCAGGTGATATTTTGCGTCCGCTAACAGCTTCCCTGTTCGGGCGATATAGACGGCAAGGTCGTTTCCACGTAGGACAGCTTCTTGTACGTCTTCGCTCATTGTGATATTCAGGAAGGCATCTATGGCGGCCAGTTCCTCGGATATCTTGTCTGTCGGTGTGATATTGAGATTCATGATTTTTATTTTAAGATATAATCGTTGCCACAGTTGCCGCAATGATATACGTTGAATGTATCTCCCGTATGCGTCTGTAATTTCTTTACGAGTACGGAGCTCCGCATATAGGCATTTCTTTGCCAGCCTGTACTTTAGCCAGCCGATTAGGATTAAAATTAGATTCTTCATACTATTAGCTTATTAGCATCCACCACCGGAAGGCTAGTTCCTCGTATTTCTCTTTCCCTTTCCGGTAGATCGGATCGCCCCGTCTGATGAATGCCTTGAACACTTTCTGGTTTTTCTTGGAGATACCATAGATGAAATCTTGCCGCTTCCGGCGATGTCCATGTACCAGGCCCGTGAACGATCCCAATCGAAGAAATCAATCGCCTCGTCGAACTGCTTTTGGGTACTGGCGAAAGTACTTTTTAGGTCTCCCCCGAATCCGTATGTGGGAAGCCACCAGTCCCATTTGCAACGGGTGTCGAGTGTGTATTCAAAGTTACCGTATTGGAAACGTTGTCCCTTGTTTACCATGAACGCTGTGTCTCCGCTTTAGCAAGCACTTGGCTAAGAACGGGTCTCGGCGTGCCTCCATCCGCAGGGATCGTTTCATCGCTTCCGCTAACTCGAAATCCTCCCCGGAATACAATACGTCGTCCACCATGCGCTTATCATACCTGACCCGTTCCGGCTCGGTGATCATAGCGTCAATCAAGCTCCCGAACTTGAAAGCCTTCTCCTTATCCCCGTATTGCGTACGGGGATAGAGGAGGTTCTTTAACTCTGTGAGGTCTGAGTTGCTGACCTCAGACCGTTGGTAATACGTATCTTGCATTTTCTTCCTGTAATTCTAGTACTCGAGTACCGTGTGATCGAACTCGAAATTGTAAGTGTTATCCTTTAGCCACCGGAACCATTTGCGGCCCTCTTCCGTATCTAGGATCGTCTTTAGATTGGCCGGGCAACGTCTGTATTTCCCGAAGTTTATCCATGAGGACAGATATAGCTTTCTCATATCACTTGGCCGTTATATCATCGACATATTTCACGAATGCGGACTGGATTCGCTCACCGTCCTTATTGGCTGTTTTCTCGCAATAGGAGATCATCTTCTTATGGATCTTCTCAAGATCCTCCATGCTCATGTTGATACCCTCACGCATGAACCACATCTGGTATACCTGCATGAATCCTTGTGGATTGGTGACTTGGATCTTTTTCTTGATCTTCGCCTTGGTAGGGGTAGGAGACATACTGGCGGCACTGAAATCGAAGGCTGCCTGTACTTCCGCGGTGGCTTTCTCTGCCTCCGCCTTGGCTCTCGCTTCCTCTTCCTTGCGCTTGCGTTCCAGTTCGGCCTTTTGACGTTCTTCCGCCTCTTTCCGTTTGCGCTCCTCCTCCAGCCGTGCCGCCTCGATTGCGTTGGTCTTGCGAATTTCCTCTTGCTCCTCCAGTTGTTTCCGGAGGGATGGGAGGCGGTCGACCAAGGATTGTTTCAGTCCCTCGATCTCGAAAGCGTATCGATCGGAATATTCTTTTTTCTTTAGGATGGCTATCTCGTTCTTGATCGCTTTGCGGGTCTCACCGTCCATATAGAATGTCTGTTTGTTATCCACGACGTTTTTCACGAAATCCGTCCATGAGAAACCGGTGCTTGTTTGCGTGATCTGCCGGCATACGTCCCCATACGTGGCTAGGGAGGCACGATTGAAAATCCCGTTCAAGGCGTTGATATGCTTCTCGACGTAGGCGGCGTACGTGGTATCAAGCAAGACCGTTATGTCGGCCCGGTATTGGGCTTTCTCGTTCTCCGCCAATTGTCTTTGCCGGGCCTCTTCCTCACGGCGTTTTTGCTCTTCCAGCTTCTTGGCGGCGTATTTGTTACGCTCCATCTGTAGCAGATAAGGAATGGTTCCCTTGGATTTGGCGTCTATGGAACCTCTAGTGCCGTGAAACGTTTGGATATGGCCGTTAGCATTTGGGTTAACGGCTTCCGGCGGTTGTTCATGTTCTCTACGGTCTTCTTTGACTTCGCAAGGTATTCTTGTACCGCAGTGTCGATCTCGTCCGTGCCGATACCTCCATTTCCCTCAATCGTGTCTAAGAGGGTTTTCCCTGCGTTCGTGCAAGCTGAGACCGACGCCTCATTGCGGGCGAGAATATCCGGGGCTGTCTGTAGGATGCTAATGACCTCGTTAGCCTTGAAAGGTAAATTGTTATTCTGTGTATCCATGTCGATAAAATTTTGAATGTTGATATTGAACTCTTAAAATCCGGCTTCTTCATCTTCTTGTGATATTTGGGCTGTTATACCAGATACGGGTACCGGTTCCGCTTGCGGTTGCTCTCCGAATCCTTGTAAGGGATTTTCCGATTGGGGCTGGAGGGCTTGCGGTTGCTGTCCGGCTTGATTGGGCTGGATAACGGTTGTTTCTTCCAGTCCGTAGTCGATCTCTTGCGGTTCCTCCTGTGTCTCGAATGAGGAGAACTGTCCCGTGCGTACCTTGGGATATCCGTCGAAAGCGTGCTTGATAAGCTTGCTTTCCAAGAATCCCGGATCAATACCTCCTTCGCTAGAGGTATAAAGGCATTGGCCTTCCCTTCTTTCTGCCGGGTTTGCGGGTTCCATTTCTGGTTGTTCTTAAAGCTGTACGCTTCCAATCGCTTGATATCGCCTTCCATCATCCAGTGCCAGTCCACGGTACCGTCGGAGCGTACGATACGTAAGAAACCTCCTATCACCTTGTTGGACTTTCGGGGGCATGCCGCTTGGTAGGTCACAGTCTTTACGCCGTCGATCAACCCGGGGGAGAAGGTATCGCCCTCATAGCAAACCACGGGATTATCCACGTAACGGACTTGTCCGGCACGTTGCCGCATGACTAACTCGCCATATCCGGTGATGGAGAGATAAGCGCGTAGTTCGTAGATATCGCTACCGTTGTTATCCTTATAGCCGGTCTTCGTGCTACGGGGAAGAATATAACAGTGCGGCCGTCCTGTCGGGTCAAGTGACAGGCCGTTGACCGCTATATCCAAAAAGCATCCATAGAGGGATAACGGTGTGCATTTTTGCAGTTCCGGCTTGTCTTGTAAGATCTTCCGGAAGTTGAATTTCTCTTTCTCGTAGATTTGCGCTCCTTGGGCGGTACCCCAGATCGCGTTATACATTTGGATGAACTTTTGTTCTACCCTGTTATCTTCCGCTATCATGAGCGGGTTTAGCTGATTCAACTCAGCTACTTTGATCTGAATTAGATTCGACATGATGTTATGTTTTTAAATGTTAGTTACCAATGTTTAGCTATCATGTAAGCCATTGCCGCACATCCGGACGTCGTGATGATATGCAGGAAATGTCCTAGCAAATAGCCACGATTCCAAGTATGGCGAGCGTTCCGAAAAGGATGTAAAATCCCCACCTCACCGCTTGGGCGAGTTTCCAGTAATCTGTTTTCATACGTCAATGATTTATTAGCAATGCGGTTTTACCGTCCGTGAAATAGCGAGTTGGATGGGTATCGTAAACTTCCTTTTGCAACGCCTTGCCAAGGTGCCTTGCTATGTTAATGATTCATTTAATAGTCGTATGGATCCAGTGCGCACTTATACAGGTTTTCCAGCCTGTACTCGATTTTGCCCGGTCGCTTGTAACGTTGTAGCCTACCTTCCGAGACCCATCTTTCCACGTTCTGCCTCCCGAAACGGAGGTGCGCTTCCTTTTGCCCGATAAATTCCCGGATACCCGCTTGCATCCTTGTGATTTGCCAAGCAAGGTATTCGATCTCGATCTTTCGTAAAGAAGGTATGCTTTGATAGGTGTTTTCGGTTGGCATGATTATTCGCCCTTAAATAGATTCTTTTCGTTCGCGTATCGCATGAACTCCGCCATGGAGTGTATCGAGAGTTTCCGGAAAACGTTCTTCCGGTGGTTCTTTACGGTGTGGGACGAGATGAAAAGCGTTTCCGCAATCTCTTCGTCTTTCTTTCCATAGTAGCAAAGCTCCATCACCCGAAGCTGGCTGTCTGATAATGTACTGTTGAACTTCGGTCCACAGATTTTCTTAAACCCGTCACATTCTCCTCGTAGAGGGCAGCCGACAAACTCGAATTTGAAATTCCAGTTCTCATCCACGTCTATCATGTTATCGTACAACCCGAAGTTGCATTTGATAAACCTACGTACAGCCAAGAAATCCCGGTAGCATTTATTCCCGTCGTAGCGGGCGTAATACTTGCGGAGTGCTGCATAAGCCTCCGGATAGAACTCTTCCAAAATCTCAAGGAAACTTTGAATGAAATCCGTATCGGACTCTTTCAGTTGGCGTTCCGGCTGTCCCTGCTCTTTGATAGTTACTTCGCCGGAGGGGGTGGTATAGAATTCTATTGCGCGCATACCTTATCCTCCTTTGGGAATAACTCACTGGCAGGAATGCCAAGTTCTCTTTCTATCACTTCTTGGGCTAATGCGTCCGGTTGGTAGACTCCCGCTACCCAACATCTGACGGCCGATTCAGATCGTTTGGTAATGGTGGCTATCTTTTGGATGAAAGCCTTCTTGGGCGGCGTGTTGTCCATGGAGAAGTAGATCTCTCTGAACGAACGAGCGCCAGTCTCATGACCTTGTAGGTTTAATTTTTCCATTTTTGCCTCCTTACATTATTATATATGTTCTAATTTCTTTACCTTTGATGTTGTATTAATTATTACAAGTGCAAATATAGATATATTTATCTACAAACAAAACTTAATGTAGATAATTTTATCTATTTAACAAATTATCTATGGCAAAGCAAGAAGTAAGTCAATTAAGAGATAGAGTCAAGGCTTTTATTTTATCAAAAGGACTTAGTGTTAGAGCTTTTGAGGCATCTGTAGGGCTTCCAAATGGTTCTGTAGCTCAATATTCCGATTCAACAAGCAAGGAAACATTAAAAAAATCTCAGAAGTATATACTGATTTTGACATAGACTATATTATTTCTGGTCGGAATAAAGATGTAGATGCTAATATCTACAATGACCGACAACCAATTCTTGATATTCGTGTTTGTGCGGGGAACGGTATAGGTTAGAGGGGACGAGAACAAAATAACTGAATGGGTTTCCATCCCTGCATTTAAAGGATGCCGAGGATTATGGTATTTGGTGATAGTATGTATGATAAATATAAATCTGGCGATATCATATTTGTTCGTAGGATCGAAAGTCGGGATGATATAGACTATGGTCAGTGTTACGTTGTCATAACCCAAGAAGATCGATATATAAAGAATCTTTACGAAAGTAGTAAAGGGGATGATTATATTACTATGACATCGTATAATATGGAGTTAAACCCAGATGGTCGGCGTAAGTTCCCAGACAGGATATTGCTAAGAGTGAAATCTTGTTTTTATATAAGGTCGCAGGTAAATTAAGAAGAAATCAACTTTAAATCTAAATGATATGGGATTCTGGAATTTTCTGAAAAAGAAAGAACTTGCTAAGATATGTGAGTTGGAACAAAAGATAGTAGAGCTAAATAGTCATATACAAAAATTGCATGATTATGAGGTTATAGTAGATGCTGAATCTGAAGCCTCTCGGATTATGGAAGAAGCTAATCAAAAATGCGCAAAAAAATTGTTCTATCGGCTCAAGATGAACATTCTTTTTTGGTACAGAAAAATAATTCCTTAAAAGACATGAATAGTCGGCTTGTTGAAAATATACAATCTTTACAATCCGAAATTGTTTCAAAGAAAAAGCAGATAGTAGAATTAGATGATAATATTCTTTTGCAAGATTTTGGTATATATACGCCTATATATGATTTCGTAAATTCTGATTTATTTAAAAATAAATTAGAGGAAATTCGAAATAAACAAAAGAAAATGATATTGGATAAAAGAGCTGCTACATGTTCTCAACAGTGGACTGTTGATGGAAGTAGAGAGAAAGGCCGTATAATGACAGAGCAAAATATTAAACAGATACTTCGTTGCTTTAATGATGAATGTGATGTTCTTATCGGTAAAGTTAAGTTTAATAATGTAGAAGCTTATAAAGATAAAATACAAAAGTCTTTTAATGCTTTGAATAAAATGAATACTAAAAATGCGGTCTCTTTGTCTTATGGCTACAAGGATTTAAAAATAGAAGAGTTACAATTGGCTTATGAATATGCTTTAAAAAGCAGGAAGAAAAAGAGGAGCAAAAACGCATACGAGAACAAATGAGAGAAGAGGCTAAGTTGCTAAAAGATATAGAAGAGGCTCGAAAGGATATAGAAAAAGAACAACGGCATTACACTAACGCTTTGATAAAAGTGAATAAACAACTTGAGACCTGCGATGAATCTGAAAGAGAATTGTTAATTGAAAAGAAAAATGAAATAGAGAGTCATTTGTCTGATTTAGAAATAGCCGTAAAAGATATTGATTATA
>ENA-OQAA01000272-OQAA01000272.1-human-gut-metagenome-genome-assembly--contig:-NODE-272-length-36582-cov-8.694335_pt1 | contig 36582 bp, 54 predicted proteins | sample MGYA00242489_ERZ504515 | MGnify/ENA primary metagenome ERZ504515 (study PRJEB26092, sample SAMD00036237) | human gut metagenome | host: Homo sapiens | study: EMG produced TPA metagenomics assembly of... | reverse complement strand
CGTCACGGCAGCATGGACACCGCGTCGCAGGTCTCCCCCGCCGCCTTCACCACCGGCCACTCGGCAAGCAGCTCGTTGACGGAAGGAATGGCGCGCAGGCGGGCGCGCACCTCATCGGACATGTTCTGGCTATCGCTCATGTGCGGCCTTTCAAAAGAAACGTGGATCAGTCGAATACATCAGCTGAGTCAATTACTCGTCATTATCCCCGCGCGCGACGATCTTTTCCACGCGAACGGCGTTTTCCTGGGTGAGCGCGGCACCCGTCAACGGGTCCCAACGCAACGGCGTATGGTCGAGCGGGCCCACGCCCAAGGCTTGAGCGCCACCGGCATCGGCGCCAAGCGAACGCCCGCCGGGGGCGGCCGACGTAAAGATGCACGCCGGATGCAGATAAGGCGTCGTCTCCACGCGCACGCGGTCGCGGCCCATATCACTCACGAGTTCGACGATCTCGCCGTCGGCGATGCCCATGTGCGCGGCAGCATCGGCATTCATCTGCACGGCATCCAGGTCCGACCCAGCCTCGGCGGCACCTTGGGCCGCAAGCCTTCGCGAGGTATGCGACTCAAAGGGACGGTTGCCGCTAATGAGGCGAAACATCCCCGGGCCCGGCTCCACCATGGGGGCGATCCAGTTGGGTACACGACCCAGGCCGGCTCGTTCCCATACGTCGCTTGCCAGCGCAATTTTGCCGCCATCCAAGGGAATCGCCGGCTCGCCCGTACGCGACGGCAACGCAACACCCGTGTCGGCCCAGCCGCGCTCCTTGAGCTCGTCCAGATCGATCCCAAAAGGCGCCACCTGGCAGCCGCCAGGTCGTCAGACGTAAACTGGAAGTACTCGCCAGCCCCACACGCCTGCGCCAGACCGGCAAAAATCTCCCGACCGGGACGTGTGTCGTCATGCTGCACAGGCAGCACGGCGTTGCGGTAGAACACCCGCGAATCGTTGGCACCCACGACTGTGCCCACACCGCGGTCGGCCTCCAGATACGTCACATCGGGCAGCACGAAGTCAGAAGCGCGCGCTGTCTCGGACCAGCGGATATCAATCGTCACGAGCAAGTCGAGCTGCTGCAAAATACCCAACCACGCTCCGGCGTTGCCATAGCCTGCCCCGGGATTGCTAGCATAGACGATGAGCCCACGCAAATCGCCGGCCAGTATCGACTGACCGATGGTCGTGCACAGGCCGCGCACCGGATCGACCAGTGGATAGCGCTCGGACCCCAGCTTGGGCCCGCGAGGCACCGGCGGCGTCGCAAAGCGCGCGGGATCGAGGTCGCCCAACACAAGCGGCATGGGCGGATTGAGCGCGCCGCCTACATGCCCGATGCAGCCCAGCAGCACATCGACCAAGCAGATAGCGCGCGCGGTCTGGGTGCTATTGGCATACGCGATACCGATGCACCATGAAAGCCCGCATCCACCACAGCGGCAGGCGCGGCGGCAGCGAGATCGCGCGCCGTGGCGACAATCTCTGCGGCTGGCACGTCGCACATCGACTCGGCCCACTCGGGCGTCCAAGCAAGGGCCGCCTGCGCCAGCTCGTCAAAGCCTGTGGCATAGCGGGCAACAAACTCGTGATCGTACAGGTCCTCGGCAATCAACACATGTGCGATACCCAGCAGCAACGCCAAATCGCAGCCCGGGCGCACGCGCAGCCAGCGGTCGGCAAGCGCAGCCGAGCCGCTGCGCCGGGGGTCGACAACGATGATCTTCGCCCCGCGCCGGCGTGCATCGTTGAGCGCATCAACGGACCCCATCGTCGACGAATCGACAATGGAACGCCCCAGGTACAAGATGCAATCGGTATGTGCCAGGTCGGAGGCGGGGCTGTAGCCTAGGCTGTGCTCCCAACCGGTAAGTCGGCTTACCTCGCAGGCACCGTCGGCACCATACACGTTGGGCGAGCCCAGCGCATGCATAAGGCGATATGCCCAGTAGCGGTCGAACGAGGGCACGCCAAGCGTCATGCCCAGCGCACGCGGACCACACTCGTCAATAATCCCCCCAAGGCGCGCCGCAATCTGCGCGAACGCCTCGTCCCACGAAATCGCATCGAACCCCGAGCCATCAGCTCGCCGACGCATGGGGTGCACGATGCGGTCGCGCTCGTCAAACGGCATTGCCAGGCGATGCCGTCCGCGGGCGCACAGGGCACGCGCAGCGCACGGGTGCCCCGGCACCGGCAACTCGGCCACCACGCAGCCGTCCTCAACGCGTGCCGCAAAGGCGCAATCGGCATAGCATCCTCCGCATGTGGTCACCACGGCGCGACCGTCACGCTCCACAGCAGATACCATCTCGATTACCCCTTTCACCAGCCAAACACAACAGGTCAACAGTCCAGCAACGAGCCCAGACCAAAAAAGCCTCCCGCACGGCAACGCCCCGCGGGAGGCCCGACGTCAAACAGACGGTACCTTACGCCTCGGACTTCTTGGCGTAGATAAACCAGTAGCCGAGCGCGACCAGAACCGCGCCGCCCACGATGTTGCCCAGCGTGGCGGCGGACAGGTTAAACGCAATGCCCGCAGCGTTGAGCGCATCGGCGCCGGCGACGTCAGCACCATAGCCGCACGCGTGCATCACGGCACCCATGGGCAAAAAGTACATGTTGGCAACGCAGTGCTCAAAACCGCAGGCCACAAAGGCAGCGATCGGCAGCAAAATACCCACGACCTTATCGACCACGGTCTTGCCGGCGGTACCGATCCACACGGCCAGGCACACAAAGATGTTGCACAGGATGCCGCGGAAGAAGATTGTCACCCAGTCGATCGTCACCTTGCCGGCGGCGACGCTCACCATGGAATTGGCAACCGCCTCGCCGTTGAGCTTGTAAATGCCGGCCATGTACACCAAAAAGACGATGAACAGAGCACCGACAAAATTACCGACCCATACGACGACCCAAGCCTTGAGCATCTGAGCCAGGGTGATCTTTTTGCTCTTGAGCGCGCAGACCATAAGAGAATTGCCGGTGAACAGCTCGGCGCCGCACACCAGTACCAGCACCAGGCCCAGGCAAAAGCACAGGCCGCCCACGACGCGCTGGGCACCCCAACCGAGCGTGCTGTCGCTCAAAAAAACCGTAAAGAACAGGCCGCCGAAGGCGATAAAAGCGCCGGCGAACATTGCCAACAGAAAGGCCTTTGCGACCGGCAGGTTGGCCTTGGTCACGCCGGCGGCCTCGGTCTTGGCCTCGATCGCGGCGGGCGCCAGGCAATCGGGAGCGGGGTACTCCACCTTGGAATCTGCCATGTCAATCACTTCTTTCCTAATCAGCAGAGACAAGCGCTCCTATTGCTCTTGCCCCAAGCGGACAAAGTGGGAAAAGTCGTTGGCGGCCACGGCGTCGTACACGGCGTCGACGGCGTCAAAGACTTCCGGGGACATGGGGTTGTAGAACTCCGTGTCGCCCGGCTGAATCCCGACGAAGACGATATCATCGCACGATTGCTCGATTTCCTCGATCAGAATCGACAAGGGAAGCGAATGCGTGGTGAACATCGACTTGCGGGCCACATCGCGTTTGTCGAGCAAACGGATGGACCCGACGGGCAGCGCCATGTCGGCGGCATCGACCAAGACCAGGCGCGGCGGACGCTCGCGCTTGACCTCGATGATGTCGTCTTCGGGCGTTTGGCCGCCGTCGATGGTGTACCAACCGGCGATGGGTGCGTCTTCCATCTTTTTGGAGAGCACGGGGCCGGCGGCATCGTCGGCACGCAGCACGCTTCCCGCCGTGAGCACGATACCCGCAAACGGGGCGCCGTTCACACGTCCATCCACAACGCGACCCATTACTGCAACCTTCCCGTCATATACACGCCCGACACATCGCGCACGCGCTCAACCAGATCGCGGAACTTCATCAAAAACGCGACCTGCTGGGCATGCAGGCCAAAGTCGTCGTCGAACACCGAGATGCCGGCCTTGGCCGACCCGCGAAAACCGCGCTCGTCGAGCAGCGCATCGCAGGCCTCGAGCAGCGACGGTACGGCCGCCTTGTCGAGTTGGCACTCACCAAAGGAGCGGATGGCCTCGAACTTGGTTTTGGCCTCACCCTCCGGCAGTGCGTCGACGAGCGAATAGAAGACGTTCACCGGCACCGACAGGCGCGGCTCAAAGCAGTCGAGCACGCCGGTGTGGTGGCCCACGGCGAGCGTGTAGTACAGCACGTCGCAGGCTCCTGGGGAACGTCTTCCTCGGTCTCCACAAACTTACGCGTGAGCTCGTAAAAGACCACCTGGCCAGGCGCATGGCCCAGGCAGGGATCGGCGACGCCTCGGCGGCCTCGTCGCTTGCGCGCGAGGCATCGCCAAAGGAGCCGCCGAGCATGCCAGGGCCCGCAAAGTAACCAGAGCGGTCCGTGAGTTCCATCTAGCGACCTCCGGCCAGCACCAGATCCTGCAGCGCCGAGTACACCTCGACGCGGCGCGGATCGTCCTGCTTGTCGATGAGCAGCGCCATGGCACCGCGGATATCGCCCTTGGGCGCACCCTCGAGCGTATCCATAAACTCGTTGGCCAGGTCGCGGCCGTAACGGTAGCCGCTCATGGCGCGAGCCTCGCGCTCAATGGCAACACGCAGCTTGTACGGCACGCCGGGGTGCAGGATATCGGCCTGCTCGCCGGTAGCCTCCACCGTGGTCTCGGCATGGAGCTTTTGGTCCAGCAGGCCAAGTGCATGGCAAAGCCGTAGATGGTCTGCGCGGGGCTGGGCGGGCAGCCGGGGATGTAGACATCGACCGGCAGGATCTTGTCCGTTCCGCCCCAGACGCAGTAGTTGTCGTAGAAGATGCCGCCGGTGCAGCCGCACGCGCCATAGGACACCACGATCTTGGGATCGGGCGCGGCCTCAAAGGCGCGCAGGGCCGGCATGCGCATGGCGCGCGTCACGGCGCCGGTGTACAGCAGCACATCGGCGTGACGGGGCGAGGGCACGACCTTGATGCCAAAACGCTCGACGTCGAAGACGGGCGTGATGGAACCGAAGATCTCGATCTCGCAGCCGTTGCAGCCGCCGCAGTCAACACGGTAGACGTACACCGAGCGCTTGATCTTCTTAAGAAGGGTCGCCTTGGCCTTCTCGATGCTCTCGTCGAGCTCGATCTTGGTCGGGCGGTACTGGAGCCGCTCGGGCAAAAGCGTGGGTTCGGCCATGGTTACTCCTCCTTCGTTTCAAAATCCATGATGATGCCCTCGACCGGTGCAGGTCCAGCGGGGATCTCGGGCGCATCGGGGTTGAGCTCACGGTCGACATACTCCGGATTCACACCGTGGCCGCCCAGATACTCCATGCCGGGGCCCTGGGGCTCACCGGACGCAAGCGTCTCGTTGGCAGCCATGCCGCGCGCGTTACCGGTCTTTACGGCCGAGGCGGCACGCAGGGCGTCGAGCTCGCGCTTGCACTCCTGGCACATACCAACGGTACGGGCGGCCTGGATGGCCTCCATGCCGCCGGCCTTTTGCAGCAGGCGCTTGGCGTAGTCGATCTCCTTGTGCGGGGCAAACGGCTTGCCGCAACGCGAGCAGTGCTCGAGCGTATAGACGCTCTTGCTGGTGAGGTCGTCCTTGCTCATGACGGCCAGCTCAAACTCCTCGGTGAGCTTGATAGCTCCATGGGGCAGGCTTCCTCACAGCGGCCGCAGAAGATGCAGCGACCGTAGTCGATCGACCAGGTGATGGTATCGGCCGCAAGGTCGGTGTCCATGCGAATGGCATCGGCCGGGCACGCCACGCCGCAGGCACCGCAGGCGATGCAGAGCTCCGCGTTGTGCTCGGGCTTGCCGCGCATGTCCTTGTTGGTGGGGAACGGCGCAAACGGTACTTGACCGTCGCGTCACCGGCCTTGGCGTTGACCTTCCAAAGCTTCAGCATATTAGAGCGCCTCCTCATCGAGCGGAGCGGCCATGGTGCCCTCGCCCGCAAGCGGCGATTTGTCGCGCCAGACGTTCTCGAACTGCTCCTTGTCGAGCACGTGGTCGCGCTTGGCGGCGACATCGGTCACCGTCACGCGGTCGGTGCAGGAGTAGCACGGGTCGAGCGAACCGACGATCAGCGCCGCGTCGCCCACGGTGTTGCCGCGGAACATGTAGCGCAGGACCGGCCAGTTGCTGTACGTGGCGGCCTTGGCGCGCCAGCGGTAGCACTTCTGGTTGTTGCCGAGCATCGCCCAGTGCACGTCCTCGCCGCGCGGCGCCTCGGTGGCGCCGATGGCGTACTTGTGCGGGGTGTACTCCCAATCCGAGGTGAGGATGGGGCCCGACGGGCAGTTCTCGAGCATGGTCTCGATCATGTCGATCGAATCATAGACCTCCTGGATGCGAACGGCGGTACGGCCGAAGGCATCGCAGGTGTCGGCCGTGGCGGCGTGCATCTTTTGGACGTCCGGATCGGCGTAGCCGTCGAAGGGATGGTCAAAACGCACGTCGCGGGCATAGCCCGAGCCACGCATAAGCGGGCCGACCGGCGAGAAGTCGCGTGCGATCTTGCGGTCCAAGATGCCAATGCCACTCGTACGCTCAATAAAGTTGGGCGTGGAGAGCAAGACGTCGACGAGTTCCTGAACCTCGGAGCGCAGCTGGTGGATGGTCGTGAGCGTGGAAAGCTTCTGCTCGGCCAAAATGTCGCGACGCACGCCGCCGATCACGTTGAGACCGTAGGTCTTACGGTGACCGGAGAGCTTCTCGGCCAGGTCCATGGACTTCTCGCGGACGCGGAAGAACTGCTGGAAGCCCGAATCGAAGCCGGTGTAGTGCGACGCCAGGCCAATGTTGAGCAGATGCGAGTGCAGGCGCTCGACCTCGAGCATGATGGCGCGGATGTACTGGGCGCGCGGCGGGACATGAATGCCCTGGGCGCGCTCGACGGCCTCGGCGTAGGCCACCGAGTGGGCACAGCCGCAGATGCCGCAGATGCGGTCGGCGAGGAACGTCACGGCGTCATAGTTCAGACGCGTCTCGGCAACCTTCTCCATGCCGCGGTGCACGTAGAACAGACGGTAGTCGGCGTCCACGATCGTCTCGCCCTCAACGAACAGACGGAAGTGGCCGGGCTCGTCGGAGGTAATGTGCAACGGGCCCATGGGGACGAGCGTCGTCTCCTTGCCCTTGGTATCGGCCAAGAACTCGTAGTTTTCCATATCGCTCGCGGGAGCGGGACGGAAGCGGTAGTCCATGGAGTCCTTACGCAGCGGGTACAGGCCGCTGGGCCAATCGTCGGGCAGCACCAGGCGACGACGATCGGGCAGACCCTCGGGGATCAGGCCGAACATGTCGCGAAGCTCGCGCTCGCCCCACACGCAGGCGGGGACGAACGGCGTCACGGACGGGAACGTCATCTTGGCGGGATCGACCTCGGTGCGCACGGTCACCCAGCCGGGGTCCTCCCCCTCCATGGAGATGACGTAGTACACGGCGTAACGGCCGCACAGACTGCGCTCATCGTTGCCGATGATCACGGGAATCCAACCGTAGCGCTCGTAATACAGGTAGTGGACGGCCTCGGGCAGCTTGTCCTGCTTGACGGTAATCGTCAGCTGGTCCTCGCACTGCCACTCGACCTTCTCGATGCAGCCCGGAACGGCGCGGCGCAGGGCCTCGACATGGCTCTCGCAGCGACGGGCATACACCTTGTTCTCAGTTTCAATCATTCGTTACTCCACCTCGCTCTGAGCGGTCTCGGTACCGAACACAGCGCGGTACATCGGCGTCGCGTGAAGTTCCTCGGTGCTCTGCTCGAGCACGATGCCGGTCGCGGTCTCCACACCGTGCACGAGAGGCAGCGGGGTGCGATGCCAAACCACAAGATCATGACAGCCAGGATGATTTCGGGGATAAGCATGAGCGCCGGGGCCTCATGCTTGCCCATGCCCTGGGGCGCATGGCCGAATACCGACTTGAGTGCGATGCGGGTGAGCGCGGAGATGGCCACGGTAAGACCGAGGGCGACCACGACGACCAGCCACATGGGACCGGCGGTAACACCGGCGACAAAAGTCAGGAACTCGGAGATAAACATGCCAAAGGGCGGGAAGGCGGCAAGACCGAGCAGCGCCAGGATGGCGAGCGCGGCGGTTGCGGGTGCAACCTCAACGACGCCTTGAATCTTGGCCAGGCTACGCGTGCCAAAGGCATGCTGGATGTTGCCGGACACGCAGAAGGCAAGCGTCTTGGTAAAGCCGTGGAACACGCAGTGCAGCAGGGCCGCGGCGATACCCAGCGGGCCACCGATACCCAGGCACAGGGCGATAACGCCCACGTTCTCCACAGACGAGTACGCAAAGCGGCGCTTGAGGTCGTCCTGGCGAAACATCGAAAGTGCCGCCACCAAAATGGACAGCGTGCCGACGATCAGCAGCAAAAGTTGCGGATACTCGGCGCCCACGGCCTGGATAGTAAAGCCGTAGAAGCGCATGATCACAAGCATGGCGCACTTAAGCAGCACGCCCGAGAGCAGGGCCGAGACAGGGCTCGGGGCCTGGGAGTGCGCATCGGGCAGCCAAGTGTGCATGGGGAACAGGCCGGCCTTGGTTCCAAAGCCGATCACGACAAACGCAAAGGCGAGACGCATGAGCGTCGGGTCGAACTGGTCGGCATACGGCAGCACGCACGACAGGAATGCGGCCTCGTGGGCGTTGGGAATCACGTCGGCGGCGTTGGCGTAGATCAGCAGCGTACCGAACAGGCCAAAGGCCACGCCGGCGGTGCAGACCATCGCATACTTCCAAGAAGCCTCAAGGGCCGTCTTGTTCTTGTAGATACCCACGAGGAACACGGTGGAAAGCGTGGTTGCCTCCACGGCGGCCCACGTGAGGATCATGTTGTTGGACAGGCACGCGAGCAGCATGGTGAACACAAACAGGCTAAACAGCGCAAAATACTGCTTGGCGCGCTCGGCGGGCATGGAGCCCTCCTCGATATCGGCCTTTACATAGGGCAGCGAGAACAGTCCCGTAAGAAAACCGATAAAGCCGATGAGCATCACAAAGATGGCGCCCAGCGAATCGAGGTGGAACCACAGGCCAAGAGCGCTCGCGGTGTCGCCGCTCATAAGGACGTCACCGGCCGTCATAATCGACAGCACCAGGACGGCTGCGACGGAGACCAGGTTGAGACCGGCAAACACGTTATAGGACGTGTTCTTGGGCAAAAACGCCATGACCAGTGAGAGCACCAAAGGAGTCGCGAGCAGGGCGAGAATCAACGTTTCCATGGACTACCCCCTCAGCTCGGACAGGTCGCGCGCATCGAGCGAGTGGGAGTCGTCCCAAATGCGACGCACGACGATGGACATGATGATGACGGCAAAGATGGCGTCGGTGGCGATGCCGATCTCGATGATCTCGGGAGCGGTGGGGGCCAAAAGCGCGAGCGTCACATGGCTGCCGTTTTCCATAAGGCAGTATCCAAAGATCTGCTTCATGATGTTGCGCTGCGAGATGATGCAGGTGAGGCCCACAAAGAAGTGAGCGAAGCTAATAGCGAGCGCAGGCGTTGCGACCTCGGCCGTGGGCAGGCTGATCTGCGTCACGACGGCAAAGCAGATCGCGACCTCCACGGCGATGATGCAGATGGCCCACGCGGCTTAAGGCCGGCCTTGAGCGATGCGTCGCTCGGCTCGCCCATCTTCTTATATGCGCGGTTGAGGATATAAGGGACCAGGACGACCTTGGTGATAAAGGCAGATCCAGCCACATAAGCAGCTCCTGCGCACCGGTGGTGGCACCGAGCGTGGCGAGCAGCCCCACGAGCACCAGCGACTGCACCGCATACCAGCGGATAGCGTGCTTGATGTTCTTGGAGACGACCACCATGGTGGACGTGACGATCAGAAGGCCGCCAAGGATGTTGACGATCGAATAACCCATGTCGTTCTACCTCCTAACCGATCCAGCTGGCCGAAAGCGGGCCGCTGACGATGACCATGATGATGAGCACGATGAACACGAACGCCATCGCGCGGGGAAGCGGGACTCCCGCAGCGACCTCTTCGCTCGGCTCGCCGGGCAGGCAATAGCCATCCACTTAAGGAACCAGGCGAAGGTGGCGACGGTCTCGGCAACCATAATGCACACGAGCACCAGGATCGCGACGTTGCCGGCACCCACGGAAAAGCCGCCGGCGATGATCTGGAACTTCGAGAAGAACGTGTTCATGGGCGGCACGCCGGCAATGGCGAGTGCCGCGACACCAAAGCCCACGCCCGAGATCGGGTACTTCTTTACGATGCCGCGAAGCTTGGGCAGCATACGCGTGCCGAGCGTAAAGGAGAACGAACCGGCGATCAGGAAGAACAGGGTCTTGGCGAAGGCGTGGTTAAAGATGTGGCACACGGCGCCATCAAAGGCCAGCTGGCTGCCAAAGACCGAAAGGCCCAGACCAAAGAACACATAGGAGAGCTGGGCGATCGTGGAGAAGGCCAGCAGGCGCTTCATGTCCTTTTGCGGCAAGTACATAAGGAAACCAAAGAGCATGGTGACCATGGCGTCGATAATGGCAACCCAGCCCACGATCTCGGGAACCTCGCCGGCAGAGACGAGCGCACGCGCGAACACGCACACGCCGACCTTAACCATCGAGCGCCATGCAGGTAGGCCGAAACAGGCGTCGGCGCTTCCATGGCCGAAGGCAGCCACATGTACATGGGAACCTGTGCGGACTTGGCCCAGGCCGCAAACAGCACGAGCAAAAGGACGATGGCCTTGAGCTTGGCGTCGAGGCCGGCAATCGCGGTAATGGCGAAGGTGCCGGTGTGGGCAAACACAATGGCGGCGCCCAGATACAGGCCGAGCGCGCCGATATGCGTGATGATCAGAGCCTTCATGCCGGCCTTCTTGGCCGTAGGCGTCATGTAGTAGCTAATGAGGCCCCAAGAGCACGCACCCGTGATCTCAAAGAACACGAGCTGGCCCAAAAGGTCGAGCTGTACACGAGGCCGGCCATGGCGCCGATGAAGGTCGCGAGGTACGCGTAGAAACGACGACGCGGCGCGTCGGGATGCTCACGGTTATTCTCGCTCATATAGGGAATCGAATAGATCACGACAAGCAGGCCGATACCCACAAAGGCGGGCGCGAGCAGCGTGCTCATGCGATCGAAGGTGAATCCCATGACGAGGGTCTGCCCAAACGAGATCAGGGAGACCTGCGTGTCGGGCATGCCGGCGCCAGCGAAATTCGCGGCGAGGGCGATGGTGCAGGCCGTCGAGACGGCGGCACCCAAAACGCTGAACCACTTGGCGTACGGACGGGGGAACAGGGCGACGAGCACCGAGCCACCATCGGGGCCGCGATAGCGACCAAGCCGAGAAGGGACAGACTGACTGCAAATGACATTGTTTCTCCCTTCTCCTACACGCCGACGACCACGAAGACAAACGCCAGAACGGCGATGCCCACGACGGCCCAGGTCTGATTGCCGAGCACTTTAAAACGCGAGCGCGAGCAGGAGTTCTCGATCACGCCGCATACGACAAAGTCGATCAGGCACTTCACCAGGAAGATGACCGCGCCCAGAACGGCCGCGGCGCCCACGGTCGCGGGCTCGCCCCAGGGGACGAAGATCGCGCAGAACCAGGCGACGACCAGGACCTGCTTCATGGACATGGCGAGCTTGGCCATCGCAAGCGACGGGCCGGAAAGCTCGGCGAGCGGACCTTCCTGGAGCTCTTGCTCGGCCTCGGCCTGATCAAACGGCAGCTTGCCGAGTTCCATGTAGCAGGCGATCGCAAAGGCGATGCCGGCGAGGATCACGGCGACCGGCGCGTCGACGGCGCCCGTCATGATGTGCTGACCCATGGTGGCGATGTCGGTGGAGCCGCACACCAGGGCGGCGGCAAACAGTGCCAGCAGCATGGACGGCTCGATGAGCACGCTCATGAGCAGCTCGCGGACGCCGCCGATACCGGCGTAGGCGTTGGACGAATCCACACCGCAAAGGGCGAAGAAGAAGCGGGCGAGCGCCAGGCTGTACATGATAGTGATGGCGTCACCAAAGACCGGATGGGGCTTTGCGCCGTAAAGAGCGGCAGGCCCATCGCGAGCATAAAGGCGACGGCGAAGAACAGCGGCGGCATGATGCGCAGCGCAAAGCTCGCATCCTCGCTCTGGGACTCGGGACGCGCAAAGAGCTTGGCCAGGTCGCGGTAGTCCTGCATGATGCTGGGGCCGCGACGGTTGTGCATCTTGGCGCGGATCACGCGGCCGAGACCGGAGAAGAACGGTGCGACGGCCATGACGACCACGCCCTGCAGAACGGCAAGTACGATGTTGTTCATGCTCTCCCCTCCTTAACCCATTTGCACGGCGAGCACGAGGAACACCACGAGTGCCGCGACGATGTAGCAGATATAGATGCTGTAGTTGCCGCCCTCGAGCTTAGTCGCGAGGTCGGCGAGCTTCTCGACACCCTTATGCGGGGCATCGACGAGAACCTTGTCGGGTACGGGCTCCACAGCCTCGGCCACACCGGTGAGCTTCTCGAAGAAGTGTGCGATGGACCAGCAGACGGCCGTGCAGCGGTCGCGCAGCGTGTAGAGCGGCTGCATAAACCAGGACACCTCGGAGGCAAAGGTCGTGGCCACGACGGGCATATGCTCGTTGGGAGCATAGCCGCATGCCCACGGCTGGGACTTCTGCACCTTGCCGACGGTCTTGAGCTTGCGATAGCCGCAGGCAAGGCCGACGAGCACCACGAGCGCAATGGCGATCGCGGGCGTGGAGGTGGCAGCGCCGGAGTACTGGTTCATGAGCTCCATGCCCTCGGCGGCAAACACGCCACCGTACGGATGCAGCACGGACGCGGCGACATCGACCAGCACGGGCGCGATCACGGGAGCGCCGATGCCCAGCACGACGCAGATGGCCGCGAGCAGGCCCTGTGCAAACACCATGGGGGCGGGAACCTCCTTGGCATTGGCCGCGGCCTCGGAGCGGGGCGCGGAGGCAAAGGAGACGCCATAGCCTTGACGAAGCACGTGACAGCCAGCGCGCCGGTAATGGCAAGCGCGACGGCAGCGAACACGGCCACGATCATGACGGCCTTGTCACCCTGCATGGCGGCATTAAACAGCGACTGATAGGTAAACCACTCGGACACAAAGCCGTTGAAAGGCGGGATGGCCGAGATGGCAAGCGCGCCAACGAGGAAGCAGATGGCCGTTGCCGGCATACGACGGAACAGACCGCCCATCTTCTCCATATTGCGCGTACCCGTGGAGTACAGCAGCGCACCGGCGCCCAAGAACAGCTCACCCTTAAACATCGCGTGGTTAAACGTGTGGTAGAGGGCGGCCATCAGAGCCAGGACGGCGATGCCGACCGAATTGAGCGCCATGGCGGCCATGGAGGCGCCGACGCCGAGCAGAATGATGCCGATGTTCTCGACGGAGTGATAGGCCAGCAGGCGCTTGATGTCATGCTCCTGCAGGGCGAAAGCCACGCCGAGGACCGACGAGATCGCACCGAAGACCATGACCATAAGGCCCCACCAGACCTGAACGCCCGAGGCGGAGAGCAGGTCGAGACCAACCTTGAGGATGCCGAAGATACCGATCTTGATCATGCCACCGGACATAAGGCACTCACGTTGGACGGCGCCTCGGGATGAGCCTTGGGCAGCCAGCCGTGCAGCGGGATGATACCGGCCTTGGCGCCAAAGCCAAAGAAGGCAAGCACGAAGCACACAGATGCGACCGCGGGGCTGAACTGCGTGGCGCGGAAATCCGCAAAGGCAAACGAGCCACCGGCGAAGATGGTCATGGTGAGGAAGCTCGCCATGATGAGCACGAAGCCACGTGCGCGATCACAAAGTAGAGCCAACCGCCATGGATGGAGTTCTCGTTCTCCTCGATCACGACCAGGAAGTACGAGGTCAGCGACATGAGCTCAAAGGCGACCAGGAACCAAAACACGTTGTCGGCGGTGATGACGAGCATCATGGACGCCACGAAGGTGTTAAAGAAGAAGCCGGCGCGGCCCTTTTTGCCGGGTACTCATCAAAGTAGTTGAGACCGTAGATCGAACCGGCAACGCGAGCACCGAGATGAGCGCCACGAACAGGCCGGACAGCTGATTGAGCAGCAGCTGGAAATGGGCAAACGGGAAGAACACGATGGTGTCGACCGCCGTGACATCGCCCAGCACGGCCTGGATACCGGCCACAAACGAAAGCACCGCGGCGACGGCGCCGATAAGGCAGCCGGCGGTCTTGGCGGCGTTATCGGCTTTGATCAGCAGAACCGGGGCGAGCGCACCGATGCACGAGACGGCAAGCGATGCGATAAACAGCGTCATGCTATCCATTGTTTACGCTCCCTTCTGCTTTCTCGGACAGGCCCTGGGCCACAGCGGTGACGTCGACAGCCGGACCGTTTTCGATCGAGCGCAGGCGCTTGGCCTCGTCGAGCTCGCGATCGGCCGCGCCGCCCATGACGGTCAGCGCCTTGGTGGGGCACGCCGCCACGCAATGCGGGCCGTCCGGATCGAAGGCGCACAGGTCGCACTTCACAGCGCAGGTGTACTGGCCGGGAGCCCACGTAAGCAGCTGCTCAGGGACTTAGGATACGAAGGTGTCGGGTCGCACATGCCTGCGACACCGGCGATAGACGTGCCATCGGGATGGATGGCTCCAAAGGGGCACGCGATGGCGCACAGCCTGCACCCGATGCACTCCTGCTCCTTGACGTGGATGCGGTCGCCATCGTGCTCGATGGCATTCACCGGGCAAACCTCGGCGCAGGGGGCACCCTCGCAATGGTGGCAGGCAAGGGCGGCCGAAATACCGCCGGTCTTCACGAGCGCCAGGCGCGGCGTATCCTGAAGACCCTGCATCCGGTGGGCGTCGGCACAGGCGGACTGGCATGTTCCGCAGCCGATGCACCTCTCCGGGTTGATGTCGATGAAGCGGTTCATCCCCACTTCCTTTCAAAATAACGGGCCGGGCTCCCGAACGTACGGGACGCCCGGCCCAAAAAGCCAACGAGAACGGGACTACACGATTTGATTCACGTGCGTCTCGTCGTCGAACTTGGCGGCACCGGGCTCAACGTCCTGGGGAGCGGCGGCGTCGACCAGAGCCTGCTTGAGCTCGGTGTACTGACGCTCGACTTCGCCCTCGGCCCAGACCTGGTCGGCAATGGCGTCGACCTGGCAGGCGGAGAACTTGTCCTCGGGCGTATGCGAGACCGGGTCGACCTTGTGCATGGTCAGCTCGTTGCACTTGCCGATCCACCACTGGTAGGTCATATAGACCGTGCCCTTGTTGATACGGTCGCTCACGTCGGCGCGGCTGTATACCTGGCCGCGGCGGCTGTGAATCGAGACGATGTCGCCGTTCTTGATGCCGCGCGCCTGGGCGTCCGCGGGATTCATGCGGACAAAGCCGGGCTCGTCGGCAAGCAGCGCCAGCGTCTTGCAGTTGCCGGTCATCGAGCGGCAGCTGTAGTGGCCGACCTCGCGGACGGTGCACAGGATGAGTGGGTACTCATCGTCGGGAAGCTCGGAGGGCGCCTCCCAGTCGTGCGCCATCAGGTTGGCGCGGCCGTCCTTGGTGGTGAACTTGCCACCAGCGAACATGTCGGCCGTGCCGTGGTCGTTCACATCGGTGCTCTTGACCGGCACTGGGCGTAACCGCCCTCGGGGGCCATCTTCTCGTAGGTCGCGCCCACAAAGTTGGGGCACAGGCTAATGCACTCGTTCCAGATCTGCTCGGTGTTGTCGTAGTGCATGGGGTATCCCATACGCGTGGACAGGTCCGCGAAGATCTCCCAGTCGTGACGGCACTCGCCCTTGGGCGGAACGGCCGCGTCAAAGTGCTGGAAGCTACGGTCGGATGCGGTAAAGACACCCTCGTGCTCGCCCCAAGAGGTGGCAGGCAGGATGACGTCGGCGAGCATGGTCGTCTGCGTCATAAAGATGTCCTGGCAGATGAACAGATCCAGCTCGGAGAGCGTCTTGCGCATACCGGCCGAATCGGGCTCGGTCTGTACCGGGTCCTCGCCGTAGTTGTAGAAGCAGTGCACCTTGCCCTCGTCGACCAGGTGGCCCAGGTCGGTGAGCTTATAGCCCTCCTCGAGCGGGAGCTTTTCCTCGGGCACGCCCCAAGCCTTGGCAAACTTGGCACGCACAGCCGGTCGGTGACCTTCTGGTAGCAGGGTACAGGTTGGGCAGCATGCCCATATCGCAGGAGCCCTGGACGTTGTTCTGACCGCGCACGGGCGCGAGGCGGAATTGGGTTTGCCGATCTGGCCGGCAACGCAGGCGATGGAGGCGATGGTGTGCACCGTCTTCAGGTTCTGCTTCTGCTGGCATACGCCCATGCCCCAGCCAATGATGGCAGAGGGCTTCGCCGTGGCGTACATCTCGGCAGCTTGGTGGATCAGCGCGGGATCGACACCCGTGATGTCCTGTACGGATTCGGGAGTGTAGTTCTTGATGGTCTCCCACCACTCGTCAAAGCCGTTCGTGTGCTCGGCGACGAATTCCTTGTCGTAGAGGCCATCGTTGACCAGACAGTTGGCAAAGGCGTTGAGGAACGCAACATTGCAACCGTTCTTGATCGGAAGGTAGAGATCGGCGATACGCGCGGTTTCGATATGGCGCGGGTCGGCGACGATGATCTTGCAACCCTTTTCTTTGGCTCGCACGATACGCCTTGCGACGATGGGGTGCGAATCGGCAGGGTTATAGCCGAAGAGGAAAATGCAGCCCGCATCCTCCATACCGGGGATGGAGCATGACATGCAACCTGAACCAACCGTGTCCATCAGACCGAGGACAGTAGGGCCGTGTCAAGTACGGGCGCAGTTGTCTACGCTGTGGGTGCCGATGCACGCACGCGTAACTTCTGCATGACGTAGTTCGCCTCATTGCCGCCGCCTCGCGAAGAGCCGGTGGTCATGACAGCGTTAGGACCATATTCGTCAATTATGGCCTGCATCTTAGATGCGGTGAAATCCAGTGCCTCGTCCCAGCTTACGCGCTCAAGATCCGCGCCCTTGGTGCGGCGGATCATCGGGTGCAGTACGCGAGGAGTCAAGATCTTGGTGTCGTTGATGAAGTCGTAGCCGCTCATGCCCTTAAGGCACAGCTCGCCCTGATTGGTGATGCCGTTAAGCGGTTCGGTACCCACGACCTGGCCGTTTTGGACCAGGAGGTTAAACTGGCAACCGGCGCCGCAGTACGGGCAGATCACTTTATGCTTCTCCATGACACCCTCCTTCCTTTCTCTGCTACCGATTAATCGGTACGTATTTGACAATCGTTGGGCCTGTATGGCCGCCCGCCTACGACTCGTTTTCGATGGTGGCGCGGGCACGCTCGGCGGTCAGCTCCGCCAGGCGCTCCTCGTCTACCAGGGTGAGGCCCTTGGTCGGGCACGCCTCGGCACACGCCGGACCGCCGGGACGGTCCACGCACAGGTCGCACTTGAGCACGAAGCTCTTAGTCTGCGAACCCACGCGCACGTCGCCCATCAAGACGGGGACCTGCGTGGTCGCCACGCTCACGGCGCCAAAGGGACAAGCCATGACGCAGCTCTTGCAGCCGATGCAGTTGTCCTCGTTAACGCCGATGCGATGGTTCTTTGGATCAAAGAACAAGGCACCCGTGGGGCAGGCCTTGGCGCACGGGGCGTCCTCGCAGTGATGGCAAGCCACCGGTGCGGAGATCTCGTACGTAGCGTCACGCGCAGGCGCGGCGCGGCGATGTTACCGGGGATGTCGTGCGCCTCGATGCACGCCGCCATGCAGGTTTGGCACCCAATGCAGCGTGAGGAATCGGCTACGACTCGTTTATTGCCCATGTTGTTCACTCCCTCCTGAATCCCATGCCGGAGAGACCCTGTCGACGTTGTCCCAAGCCGCCCGTGGCCTGGCATCGGCGTATCGAATGCATGCGGCGAAACAGGCACTCGGTAGAATTTCTCCAACGGTATACAGGTTGAATATACGCAGTTGCAGGGGGTAAACTTGAGCGTAACCCCTGCAATACGTATGTATTGCAGGGGTTTGGGCTGGTTAGGATTATTCTTGGGTAGCTATAAAGATAAGTGTATTACACGCGTACGCCAAGAAAGATTTCACGCTCGTTTATGCAGGATGTAGTACGTTTGTAATGTTGATCGCGCTCAATTACTCTAGTGCAATAAAGTAGTAGTTATAAGATTGGCTATTACTAGCCGAAACTGTATGTGACTATTCATACTGCACGCTCATTAAGGGAGGCCAGTGATGTCATCGACTCAAAAACGAGCCATCCTGCAGGTGCGCATTCGCGAGGAAGACAAGCAGCATGCCGAGCGTCTCTACGACGCCATGGGCACATCGCTCGCCGAGGCCGTACGTCTATTTGTCGCGCAGAGCATTTTGATGCGCAAGCTCCCCTTTCAGCCGGTCGCCGTGCGCTCAAAGGACGGCACCGCCGCCTATGGATCGCTCAAAGCATATGGGGACCCCAATCGCCGCTCCAAGGAGCGCAATGCCTGGATTGAATACCTTGCTACAGAAAGCGACGATTCGATTTTGGGTCCCGAGGAAGTAGATATCCATGAGTAGCACCATCATCGACGAGACCGTCATCCTACGCTACCTGCTTGACGACGACGAAGTTCTGTCACCGCGCGCCGCCAAGGTCATCGCCACCCGCACCGCTCGTGTCTACCCCGAAATCATCACGCGCGTCGTGGTCACGCTGCGCGACGTCTATAAGGTTCCCCGCGTTGAGATTGCTGCGGCCATGAAAAGGCTGCTCGATGATGTCATGGTCGACGAGCCCACCGTTGTCGCCCTTGCCATCAAACTCTTTGGCAAGACCCATATGGACTTTACCGACTGCCTCCTCGCAGCCCGAACCGCCATCTACAACGATGATGTCGTGAGCTTTGGCAAGCCCATCATCCAAGGCATGATCGATTACCGCCGCAAGCGCCAAACCGCAGCCGAAGCCCGCAGCCGAAGCATCGACTCCACCATCGACAAGCTCCGCCACCGCCCCCGCAGCTAACCCCATGCCCACCTAAGTTGCGGTGCGGGTTCGATTCCCGTCGCCCGGCGCGTAAACGAAAACAGCTCTGATCCCCAAAGGAAACCAAAGCCGTTAAAACAATTCTTATGGAGCGGGCGACGGGAATCGAACCCGCGTCATCAGCTTGGAAGCTGGGTTCGTACCATTGAACTACGCCCGCAAGATATGGTCGGGACGACAGGATTTGAACCTGCGACATCCTGCTCCCAAAGCAGGCGCGCTACCAAACTGCGCCACGTCCCGAAGGTGTTGAGCAGCTAAGGTCTAAACCTTGCGTGTCCCAAAGCGAAGGAAATTATAGGGAGACTCCCCGCCTGTGCAAGCATTGATGCCTTAGCTCCTCGAATGTGCGACAAAACGACTATGGAGCAGACCGATCACAAATGCCACCACGCAACCGGCGCCCACGCGGCACCGATATCCGCCAGCGGCAGCGCATCGAACGGCAACCACGCGCCCGCAAAGAATGCGTCGCGGACCGAGGTGATCACGCTCTGCACCGCGACCACACCGCCAACCCAGACCCACACCTGCGGATGAGCGTCGCAAAAGCCGTGCACCAGGCCCATCAGTACCAGCACAATGGCAACGGGATACAAGGCGTTGAGCATAGGCACCGAGAACATGAGGATCACGTCGAGACCCACGTTGGAGAGCACGCACGAAAACGCTGCGAACACAAAGGCGAGAACCGCAAAGGGACGGCGCATGGCCTCCTCGGAGGCCTCCGCTCCCCCTTCGACCACATACGTCTCGCAGAAGTAACGCGAGCAGCAGCTGATGAGCCGATGCACACGTTCATGCAGGCAAGGAAGAAGATGGCGAAGACCACGACCGTGCCGGCAAGCCCAAAATGCATGGAGGCCGAACGGGCGAGGATGGCGGCGCCGTTGGTAGCGTCGGGCATCACGGTGCCGAGCTGCATACCGGCAAGACCCAAGCCGCAGTAGATGATAGCCATGAGCACGCCGGCGATCACACCGGAACGCGAAATCTCAAAGGCCACTCGCTTGCCATCGGTAACACCCAACTCGTGGATGGTCTCGGCGATGATGATGCCAAAGGCGAGCGACGCGAGCAGGTCCATGGTCTGATAGCCAGTCAGAAAGCCCTGCACGGCAGCGCCCGCATCGTAGGGAGCCTGAGGCGCGGCAGCGGGACCCAGCGGCGAGATCACGGCGGCACCCACGACCAGCACGATGAGCGCAATGAGCGCGGGACCCGTAATACGGCCGAGCACGCGTGTGATGACGCCCGGGCGCAGCGTGAGCACAAACGCGACGACGAAGAACCCGATGGCAAACACCAGACGTGCCGTGCCGAGCGAAACACCCTCGGGCAGCAGCGGCACCAGCATCTCGAAGGCCGTGGAGCTCGTGCGCGGAATAGCCAGGCACGGACCGATGGCCAGATACACCGCCGCGACAAAGAACTCGCCGAACTTGGGGTGCACGCGGCCCGCAAGCTCGCGTGCCGTTCCGGCAAGCGCCACGGCGATAAAGCCCATGACGGGCAGGCCGATAGCGGCAATCAAAAAGCCGATCATGGCAACCGGCGTGGCAGAACCTGCCTGCAGCGCCAGCAGCGGCGGAATAATGAGGTTACCGGCGCCAAAGAGCATCGAGAACAGCGCAATGCCGACGGTAACGACATGGTCGGAACGCAGACCGCGCGGGGCGGATGAAGCCATAGGCACACCTTTCGGTCGAAACAAAAACGGGACGGGCAAAATACCCGTCCCGCAAGTATAAACGGTCCAGCAGCTTTAGCAGGCTAAATTGCGCAGAGCATCGATAGCCGTGTCGACTTCTTCGGTCGTGTTGAAATACCCAAACGAGAAGCGGACGACACCCTGGCGCTCGGTATCTAACGCACGGTGCATGAGCGGAGCGCAATGGGCACCGGGGCGCGTCGCAATCCCCCACCCTTGCATGAGCGCGTCCGAGATCTCGCAGAGTCGATATCGCCCACGTTGAGCGACACGATCGCCGAGCGCGTCGGCTGGTCAAAGGCCCCGTAGAGCTTAATCCCCGAAATCTCGCACACACCGGCAAGGAAGCGATCAGCGAGCGCATGCTCGTGGGCAGCAATCGCCTCGACCCCGCCTGGGCCTCGATAAAGTCGAGGCCGGCAGAAAGGCCAGCGATACCGTGACCGTTGAGCGTGCCCGCCTCCAGGCGCGTGGGCCACTCAAGCGGCTGCAGTGGATCAAAGCTGTGCACGCCCGTACCGCCCATGGCCCAGGGGGCCACGTCAATGCCCTCCGCCACGGCCAGGCCGCCGGTCCCCTGCGGACCCATGAGCCTTGTGGCCGGTAAAGCACACCACGTCGAGCCCCATGCGTGCATATCGATATGCGCCGTACCAGCAGACTGAGAGGCATCGACGATCACCAGCGCACCGGCCGCATGGGCCATGGCCGCCACGCGCGCAATGTCGACCGCGTTGCCGGTCACATTTGAGGCGTGCGTCACCACCAAGGCACGCGTACCGGGCGTGACTAGCCGCTCGAGCTCGTCGTAGTCGAGCGCGCCGTTCACGTCGCAACCCGCATGCTCAACCGTCACACCCTGCTCTGCCGCCAAGCGATTGAGCGGACGCAGCACGGAGTTGTGCTCGAGCACCGTCGTGACCACGCGGTCGCCGGGGCGCACCACGCCACAGATGGCGGTGTTGAGCGCCGCCGTAGAGTTGGGCGTAAAGCACACATGATCAGCCCGCGGGCAGCCCAGCAAGCGCGCGAGCTTGGCACGGCAACCGTGAATCGTACGAGCGGCATCGAGGGCACCCGACGTGGCGCCGCGCCCGGCATTGCCGAGCGAGCACATCGCCTGCGTCACGGCATCGATGACCGTCTGCGGCTTGTGCATGGTCGTCGCCGCGTTATCCAGGTAGATCATCGCACGACCTCCCACATATCAATCACGGTATAGCCCTCGGTGGGAACGCCCGCCGCGGCGAGTTCGCCGCGCAGCAGCTCCTCATCGGCAGGCAACGCTTTCCACGCCAGACCACAGCCGGCAGCGACCTCCCCGGGCACGGGAATCGTTCGCCCGGGAAGGCCGCGCTCGATGCACAGGGACTCGCAGCCCATGGCGGCCGCCGTGGTGGGAAACGTGATGACAAGCGCCGGGCGCTTCTCCCTCATGGCAACTCCAACCAATACGCTACGGGCGCACGACGCGCACGGCCTGCTCCATCTTCTCCACGATCACATACATGTTCGTGACCTCGCCCACGGCAAGCTGGTCCTTAATGCCATAGTGGTCGAGGCAGGTGCCACAGGTGAGGATTTCGACGCCCTGCTCAGCCAGCCCCTTCAGGTCGTCGAGTACCGGCGAGCCCTCGACGGTGAGCTTGGCTCCGCCGTTGTAGAACAGCATGGTCGCGGGCAGCTCCTCCTGCTGCGTCACGGCAAAGATGAAGGCCTTCATGAGCTTGTGGCCCAGCTCGTCGTCGCCGCGGCCCATGCAGTCGGTGTAGACGGAAATGACGAGCTCGCCCTTGCCGGTGCTGGCATCACAGAAGGCAGCGCCATCCTGTTCGGGATCGGCCATGGCAACGGCGCCAGAGGTCGCCACGGTCACGTGCCACTCGGCGTCAGAAACCTTCTCGACCGAGGCCGTGCAGCCCTTCTCCTGCGCCATCTTGGAGATGTTCTTGACGGCGGTCTCGTTGTCGACCGAGGTCACGACGGCGCCCTCGCCATCGAGCTGCTTCAGAGCTTTGAGCGTCTTGACGACGGGCAGCGGGCAGGCATCGCCCATGGCATTGACTTCAATCTTGGTAGACATAGCAAATTCCTTTCGAAAGAGCCGTTCTAGAGAACGGCAAACAGTTACATAAACGTGCGGGCTAGCGAACAACGCGAACGGCAGGACCGCCTGGCACCGGCTCGCACACGCGCCCGACAACGGCCGCGATGCGCCCCTCGGCATGCAGGCGACGCGCAAGCTCATCCACATCGGCAGCAGGCGCCGCGATGAGCAAACCACCCGAGGTCTGCGGATCGTACAGCGCATCCAACATGCCCGGCTCCAGGTCCTCGTCGGCAGCCACGCGCGGGCCAAAGAAGTCCTGGTTGCGGTAGGAGCCAGCGGGGATAATGCCCAGACGCGCCATGTCGAGCACCTGGTCAAAGAGCGGCACCGCCCCCGACGCAAGCTCAATCTGCACGCCCGAGCCCTCGGCCATCTCGCACGCATGCCCAATCAGGCCAAAGCCCGTAATGTCGGTGCAGCCGTGAAGTTCGAGCCCCTCGGCCAAACGGATCGGGGCCTCGTTGAGGGTGCGCATAGAATCAAACATCCGGCTGGCCTCGTCCTGCTCGATGAGCTCGCCCTTAATGGCCGTGGTGATGATGCCCGAGCCGATCGCCTTGGTCAGCAGCAGGACATCGCCCACGCGCGCACCGCTGTTAGCGAGCATGCGGTCGAGCGCGACAAAGCCGCTCACGGACAGGCCGTACTTGGCTCGTCGTCGTTGATGGTGTGGCCGCCCGCGATGGAGCAGCCGGCCTCGACGCACTTGTCGGCACCGCCCGCCAGAATCTGGCCGGCAACCTCGACGCCAGGCAGTTGGTATGCAGAGCAGGTTCATGGCATGGCTCGGCCGCCCACCCATGGCGTAGATGTCCGACAGCGAGTTTGCCGCCGCGATCTGGCCAAACAGAAACGGGTCGTCGACCATCGGCGGGAAGAAGTCGATGGACTGAACGAGGCCCAGATTATCGCCAACGCGAAAGACGCTCGCATCGTCGGAGGTATCGAACCCCACGAGCAGGTTGTCGTTATGCACATTGGGTAAGTCGCCCAGAACCTGGGCGAGGGCTCCAGGAGCCAACTTAGCGGCTCAACCAGAGGCAGCGGTCATCTGCGTGAGCTTGATGAAATCGTCAGCCATCGATCCCTCCTCTCATAGGTCAATCTTTTCCTCCCAGTATACGCATGGTGGCGCCGCGAGCGGGCGGCGTATCGCAACCCCTACGCGACGCAGCAGAAGGGACAAAGGGACTGTCCCCTTGTCACATTTATCGACAAACCAGATGAATTCTCTTGGCATCGAAGTGCATGCGCAGGGTCTCGTCGGCCTGCGGCAGCTCGTCGGAAGCCACGCTCACCTTGTTGACCTTCCACTGCAGACGCGTGGGCGCATCGACACGCGGCACGTCCAACAGCACCAGCCGCTCAAAGCGCGAATCGCTCACACGGGCCACGTGCAAGTCATAGCTGTTGCGGCCCCGCTCGGCACGGTTGTCAACATGGAAGTAACTTGCGCGAATGCAAGGTACGCCACATTATCGGGAACCTCGCGACCCACATTAAAGGTCATGCCCCAGTCGAGGGCCTCAACTTCTTCGTCGCCGATCTTGCACGCCCGGCTTGTGTTCTTGCAGCCCGTCAAGCGCAGCGCGGCCAGTGTCTGCGGGCGGCGAACCACGTCCTCGACAGAACCAATCTCCTCAATGCGCCCGTTGTGCATCACGCAGATGCGCTCGCACAGACGGCATGCCTCATCGATGTCGTGGCTCACGTAGAGCACGGTACGGTTGCAGACGTCGAACAGATCGAGCATGTTCTGTTCGAGGGCGCTCTTAAGATACGCATCGAGCGCGCTCATGGGTTCATCGAACATAAAAATGCCCGGGTGTGCCGCCACCATGCGCGCAAGCGCCACGCGCTGCTGCTGACCGCCCGAGAGGCGTGCGGGATAGCGGTCGGCAAAATCGGCCAGACCAAAAATGCCCAGGTAGCGCTCGGCGAGCTTTTTGCGTGCAGCGACGTCACCCGCATCCTTAACACCGGCGCACACGTTATCGGCCACCGTCATATTGGGAAACAGCTGATAGTTTTGGAACAGCAGGGCGCATTTACGCTCCTGGGGCGATAGGTTGATGCCCGCCGCCGAATCAAAAAAGGTCACGCCGTTGACGACGATCTTGCCCTCGTCGGGCGTCTCCACACCGGCAATGCAGCGTAGCGTACAGCTCTTGCCGCAACCCGAAGCGCCCAGCAGCGCCACGCGCTCCTCTCCAGCCTCAAGCTGCATATCGAGCGTAAACCCGGGATAGCGCTTTTTGATATCCAGAACGATCGACAATGCCTATCGACCTCCCTGCAGAGTGGCATCATCGCGCATGAGCTCGGCCAGCGCCTCGCGATCGATACGCAGGGCATCGCCGCCCACCGGGTCGAGCGAATCGGCCGTATCGGCGAGTTCTTTGGCCCGCTTGCGCTCCGCACGGGAAAGGCCCCGCTCGCGATACTTTTGCGAATGCGCGGTGTACATGTTGATAAACAGGATGACCAGGAAACTAAACGCAATCACGACGACAACCCAAAAGAAGGCAACTGAGATGTTGCCGCCCATCCACTCAAAGTAGATGGCGATGGGAATGGTCTGCGTAATACCGGCATAGTTACCCGCAAAGAAGAGGGTGCAACCGAACTCACCCATCGCACGGGCAAAGGCGAGCACCGTACCGGCGGCGATCGAGGGCCAGCCGAGTGGCATCATAAGCTTGGCAAAGATACGGCGCTCGGACCACCCCAGGGTTCGCGCGGCGTCGAGCATCTGCGTGTCCAGGCTCTCAAAGGCGCCGAGCGCCGTACGGTAGACCAGGGGAAACGACACCACCACGCAGATATCACCGCAGCTGGCCACGTAAAGACGATCGAGATGCCGTGCGCGATAAGCCACTGGCCAACCCCGGTCGAGCGGCCAAACAGCATGAGGAGCAGAAAGCCGCACACCGTGGGAGCAGCACCATGGGGATGGTAAAGGCCGAGTCGAGCAGGCCCTTCACGCGGCTCGTCGTGCCCATAGTCTTCCATGCGGCAAACAGGCCCAGCGCAAAGGCAATCACCAGGCAAGGCCACTCGTTTTGATAGACACCCAAAGCGGGCGATAGTCGATGCCGGTCAAAAAGGCGACAAGGGACGCCAAGGGCTCCTGTTCATCTTGCATCACAACGGATGATGCTTCCACGATTTGAGCGCTATCAACCAACGCGCGCCGCCCTTGGCATCACCCGAGGCTGATGCGATGACCACATAGCGGTCCCCATTCGCACCGCGCTCATCAAAGGCATAGGTATACCCACCGACATTAAACGCCGCTTCCGTCGTGGCATACCAAGGAAGATCCATGTCTTCCAGCCGTGCGCCTCCCATGCAGTTTGCGCCGTCAAGCTCGCAGACGAGGGTCTTTAGACCCGATACGCTCTCGTTGTTCTGCAGATCCCATCCATATGTCTCGACCGCCTTGGGCGATATCCACACCACCACGCGATCGGCAGCCGGCGCCACTATGAGGTCCGTGTCCCCTTCAACGGGAAACCGATAGCCCTCGGGCTGGCCCTCCATGACACGGGCGGTCCCCTTGCTAACCGTTCAAAACCGTCGAGCCCATAAGAAAGCCCCTTAGCGGTCACGGCAACCTGGGCCCCGCCCTCAGTACCACCGGCAAACGCCCATCCCGGCACCCAGCAAAGCGCGAAGGTCAAAGCACAGGCGACAAGCATGCGGAATCTATTAAGCACGAAAAGCTCCAAGCGAATACAAGGACGGAGTGAAACACAAAACGATGGAATTATCGCGCCAAGCCGCACTACGCGGAAAGCTCAAAGCCGTACTTAGCCCAAATCTTCTGAGCCTTCTTGTTGGACAGGCAAAAGTCGATAAACGCCTTAGCCTCGTCGCATGCTCGGAGCTATCGGCGACAGCACCGGGATACACGATGGGCTTGTGCGAATCCTCGGGGCACACGAAGGCCTCCTCGATGCCGTCGTAGCGGAAGATATCGGAGCTGTAGACAAAACCGGCTACGCAGTCGCCTGTGGACACATAGGCGGCAGCGGTACCAACTTTGTCGGCCAGCGCTTCCTTGTCGGCGATCTCGGGAGCATACTCGCCGTCGTCGCCCTCGGTGCCGGTGTAGAGGCCTACGGAAGCCAACGCCTGGTTGGCGTACTTGCCGGCGGGGACGGTCTTGGCGTCGCCAATGGCGATCCTGCGTCCAGATTCGCGACGTCGGCGATGGCCTCGATCTTGGTGTCGGAGCCTCAGCACGAATGATCACGAGGTCGTTGACGAACATATCCTCACGCGTGTCGGCATCGACGAGCTCAGCGACCTCGGCGTCGTCCATGGTGCCCTTGGAAGCGGTGATGAGCACATCGACCGTGGCGCCGGCGCGCATCTGCTCGACGAGGTCGCCGGAGCCTTAAACTGCGTGTCGGCAAAGGTGGTGCCGGTCTGGTCGGTGTAGAGCTCTTGGACCTCGGGCAGGGCCTTCTCGAGCGAGTTGGCAGCAAAGACCTGAAGCTCGACGGTTTCCTTCTTGGAAGAGGCCTTGGCGGAGCCGGCATCGGAGCCAGTCGACTCAGGCGCCTTTTTGCCGGAGCAGCCGGCAAGGCCAAGGCCGGCAGCGGCGACAGCAGAAAGTGAGACGAATCCGCGGCGAGAAACCATATCGAACATGTTCAACCCTTTCGGACCTTGTGCCCGGGTACCTCACCGCGGGCTTTATTCTGTAATTAGATTATACTTCGGCGCGAATAATGATTATGAGAAATAATTCTTGTCTGAGAATATAGTTTCAGGCATGCCTACAGAATGCCGTCCCCTTGGGCGCAAATAAAAGGCGGAGCAGCCGTTCAGGTCGCTCCACCGCAGGTAAACCGCTTAGTTGGTATGTCCGCCGCCCGCTGTCATCTGAGCCGCATGCTCCAGCTGATCGCTCACGGCCTCCCAGCTTTCGCGGGCGGCCTTCGTAGAACCGGGAAAGTTTACGACAAGTGTATGGCCTCGTTGCATGCAAATAGCGCGCGAGAGCATGGCGCGGCGCGTCTTGGTCATCGAGTACGCGCGAATCGCCTCGGCAATACCCGGCACATCGCGGTCACAGACGGTACGCGTCGCCTCGGGTGTCACGTCGCGCATCGAAAGCCCCGTGCCGCCGCAGGTGAGCACGACATTGGCGTGGCACTCATCGGCAGCTTCCACAATGGCATCACCAATCTCGCTGACGTCATCACGCACGACCACATGCGAGGCGACCGTCCATCCCTGCGCCTCGATAAGCTCCTCGAGTGCGGCACCGGCCTCGTCCTGGGCAAGGTTCCGCGTATCCGAACACGTCACGATCGATATCTTCAGCTCCATAGCATTCCTCCTACAACACGGCGCCCTCAGGCAGGTCGACACGCACGACATCCACGACGTCGCCCGCCTTGAGCTCGCACGGTCCTTCGTCAATACGCAGCAGGCAGTTGGCCCGCTGCATCGTGCCGAGCAGCGCCGAATTCTGCGTCTTGGCCTCGGTCACCAACAGCTCACCGGTCTCGGGGTCGCGCAAAACCGTCGCGCGATCGAAGAAGCGTCGGTCCTGTCGCTTTTTCACGCCGTGCGTGAGCGTCGCCTGCTGCACGGGACGCGCCCCCTCGGCAAAGCCGCGCATCTTGCGGATCGCCGGACGGGCGAGCATCTCAAAGCCCACATACGCCGCGGCCGGATTGCCTGAAAGCCCCAGGTAGGGTTTACCTCCGAGCAAGCCAAACGTGATGGCCTTGCCCGGACGCATCGAGATGCGGTCAAACAGCACCTCGCCCTCGCGCTTAACCAACGCCGTCACGTAGTCGTAGTCGCCCGCCGAGGCACCACCGCTCGTAATGACAAAATCACACTCCTGCACGGCACGATGCACCAGCTCGGCAATCGTCTGCTCATCATCGGGCGCAATGCCAAAGAACACCGGCTCGGCTCCCGCATCGAGTGCCTCGGCCATCAACGCGGACGAGTTGGAGTCGCGAATCTGCCCGCGCGCCGGCACGTTGCTCGGCGCAACCAGTTCCGTCCCCAGCGAGATAATGCCCACGCGCGGGCAGCATGGACCTTCACGCTCGCATACCCGGCGCTCGCCAGCAAGCCGGCGCCAGCCGGGGCCACAACCTCTCCAGCACGCATCACGGAATCGCCAGCATGCGCTTCCTCAGCAGCCGAGCGAACGTTCTCCCCCACCTTGGCAGGCATCGAGAAGCTCACGTGCGAGCCCTCGTTGCCGTCACCATTAAGCACCTCGACGATCTCGTATTTCACCACGGCATCCGCACCCTCGGGTACCGGCGCGCCCGTCATGATGCGGACCGTCTCGCCCGGGCCAAGAGCGCCCTCAAACACATGGCCCGCGGCCTCGTGTCCGATAACGTCGAGCGTCACCGGCGCCTCACCAGACGCCTGCGCCAAGTCCGCCGAGCGCACGGCATATCCGTCCATAGCGCTGTTGGCAAACGGTGAGATGTCGATATCGGCCACCGCATCCTCGGCCAAGGGAAGGCCGGCGGCCTGCCACACGGGAATCTCGACGAGATCGGTCGGAGCAACATGCGACAGAACAATCGACTGCGCGTCCTCCAGCGGAATGAGTTTCTCTGCCATATGCACCTCTTAATGCCACGGCGCACAACAGGGGCGCCGATTCTTTATGCTTGTCTCAGTATAATCCCCCGACGCGCGACCGCGACTTTGCCTGTACCCGCAAATACACCTGTCGGCCGCAAGCAGCGAAACAGAATGGAAACCAACCCACCGGTTCGTCGCGTTTGCCGCGTTCTATAATGCTTGCGTTGCAACCTAAAAGAGGAACGTATGGCTCATAACGACAAACCCGAAAGCGCAAACGAAGCGCAGGATCATTCTCAGCCGCTCGACGATGGCGGTTTTTTCTCCCTGAACGACGTCATCATGGCCGGCAGGCATCAACTCACCCGTTACGAGCAGCTCTTGGCAGCCGACACGCGACGCAACGCCCGCAACCTACTCGCGAGCGCTAAGTTGCTCGTACTCGTCGCCATCGTCTCGCTCGCCATGGGCGTTGCCGCTTGGGCGTTTTTGGCCTCGCTGAATATCGCGACCGATTATCGTGAACACCATGCGTGGATGTACGCGCTGCTTCCCGTTGTGGGCATGGCCACCGCGTGGGTCTACAAGAACCACGGTCTCGCCGCCAAGCGTGGCAACAACCTGGTCATCGATTCCGCTTGGGCACCCGCCTCATCCATATGCGCATGGCCGTCCTCACCTTCGTCTGCTCCACGCTCACGCACCTAACGGGCGGATCGGCCGGTCGCGAGGGAGCTGCGGTGCAGATTGGCGGCACCATCGCCAGCAACATCTCGAGCCTCGCCCACCTCAAAAAGCATGATCACCACGACCTCATGCTCACCGGTATCTCGTCCGCTTTTGGCGCCGTATTCGGCTCGCCCCTCGCCGGCGCGTTCTTTGGCATGGAAATGTGCTTTATCGGCAAGATCGACTACACCGCGGGCATCTACTGTCTGGTCGCCTCGTTTACCGGCTACTTTACATCACTCGCCCTGGGTACCGAGTACGAAGCAAATGCCATCGCCAGCGTTCCCACCATGACACCACGGACGGTTGTCATCGTTGTTATCAGCGCCATCATCTTCGGTCTGACGGCACGCCTCTTTGCCTGGTCGGTTCGAACGTCAAGAGCCTGTACGGTCGCTTTATCACCAATTACCTTGTTCGCGCACTCATCGGCGCACTCGTGGTTTTGGCCGCCTATGCCCTCCTCGACGCCTGGGACTACGCCGGCCTTTCCACGTGGCTTTCCGGCGCCGGATTTGCAGGCAACACCACCCTGGCGGACGCAGCCATCAAGTTGGTCGTCACAGCGCTTACCCTGGGCGCCGGCTTCCAAGGCGGCGAGGTCACGCCTCTGTTTGGCATCGGTGCGGCGCTCGGCGGCTGGATCGGCTGCCTCGTCGGAATCGACCCCAGCTTTCTGGCGGCTCTCGGCATGCTCGGCGTGTTCTGCGCCGGCCTTAACGTGCCCATCACCACCTGTATGATGGCCATCGACCTGTTCCACGGCACGGCCGCCGGCTTCTTCGTGATCGTGGCGTTTATCAGCTATCTCGCCGGCGCCACCGCGGCGTGTACCCCGCCCAGCGCATCATCTCACCCAAGCGCCGCTCGCTTATTGTGGACGAGGGCGGCACGGTGGCAGAGGCTATCGAGCGCCACAACGACCTGATAGAGTAGACGTTAGTATTCGCCGTGCAGCCACAATCGGGAGCAATTCGACCCGAGCGAGACCGCACCGTCACGTCATACGCCGGGAGTCACCCCATGCACGGAACTGATTTTGGTCGCACGCTCATCATCGCCAACCCAGCCGCCCAGTCGGGTGCGGCACGCGAAGTTGCCGAGCGCCTGCAACGCTTTTTGGATATGACCGCGCGCGCATCCCAGTTTGACCTGGTGCTAACCGAGCACATGGGACACGCCAAGGAGCTTGCCGCACGGGCTCAGGGCTATCGCACCGTTATCGCACTCGGCGGCGACGGCGTGATCCACGAGGTCGTCAACGGGCTTATGACGCAAAAGGAGGACGCCCGCCCCGCTCTTGCCGTCCTGCCCGTGGGCTCCGGCAACGATTTTGCCCAGACGCTCGGCATCGAAGATTTCTCCGGCAAGGATTTTGGCGCGCTGCTCACCTGTGAGCTGCAGCGTCAGGACATCGGGCGGATTCGCTCATGGAACCCCGCAAGAGGCAGCGGCGAGGCGATCGTCGAGTATTACGACCAGACGCTCTCCGTCGGTATTGATGCCGCCATCGGCTTGGCACCACCGAACTGCGCAAAAAGACCGGCTTGACGGGCGCTCCGCTCTACACCCTCTCGGGACTTGAGCAGTTTGGCCTACGCTATCGCAACTACCCCATGACAGCCAGCTTTGACGGCGCGCCCGCCGAGCGCTTAAGGGCGATCATCATGGCGATTCAGCTGGGCCCCACGTATGGCTCGGGCTATCGCATCTGCCCCGATGCCGACCCCTGCGACGGCATGCTCGACGTCTGCTACGCCTGCGGCCCCGTCCCTCGCGCGGTAGCCCTGCCTATGTTCCTTTCGGCCAAGGACGGCCACCATACCAAGTTGCCGCCGGTTCGCATGCGCCGCTGCCGCCATGCCGAGCTCACTTTTGAGGAGCCCGACTACCCCATCCAAGCCGACGGCGAGCCCGTTTTCGCCTCGCGCATCGAGGTCGACATCCTCGGCGGCGCCCTCCACGTCTGGCACCCCACCCGCTAGCCATCCCTAAGTTGCGGTGAAATAGGGACTGTTTATGCAGCTAAAAACGCAAAACAGTCCCTATTTCACCGCAACTTATAAGGAGGCTATTCGTCGCTGCCCGGTTTGCGACGGTTAGCCTTTTTAATAGCGTTGAAGTGCTTGTCATTGAGCCTACGCTGGCGAGAGCGCTGAGGCACCTTGGTCTTTACGCGTCGGCGCGGTGGACGCCCGCGACGCTCAAGCTCAGCGCGCAGCTTACGCAGGCAGCTACTACGGTTTTGGAACTGACTGCGGCTCTCGCGCGCCGTCACGGTAATTCCCGAAGGGATATGTTTCATGCGCACCGCCGAGTCCGTCGTGTTCACGCCCTGTCCGCCCGGACCCGTCGCGCGAAACACCTGCACCTCGCAATCGCGCGCCAACTCCTCGGCCGACATCTCGGCATAGCGCGCATACTCGCGCCATCCCATCTTGTTCTCATCCATATCAACACCTCCCCTCATACAAAAAATGTGACAAAGGGACAGTCCCTTTGTCACATCGCATACCAATCGCTTGTGTTGCGCGCTTAGGCGAAGGTGATCTCGCCGGTCTCGCAGTCCATATCGGCGATACGGGCCAGGCTCTCGACGCGAAAGCCGCGCTCGCGGAGCTTATCGCCGCCGCCCTGGAAGCCCTTCTCCACCGCAATGCCAATACCGGACACCTCGGCACCCGCAGCCTCGCAGATCTTGATAAGACCCTCGAGCGCGCAGCCGTTGGCCAAGAAGTCGTCGATGATCAGAACCTTGTCGCCCTCAGACAGGAAACGCTTGCCAACGATGACCGGGTACTCCTTCTGCTTGGTAAAGGAGTAGATGGTCGTGGCGTACTGCTCGCCGTCGAGGTTGATGGACTGTGCCTTCTTGGCAAAGACCACCGGCACGCCGCCAAAATGCTGAGCCGCGATGCAAGCCATACCAATGCCAGAAGCCTCGATCGTCAGGATCTTGTTGATCTCGACATCCTTGAACAGACGGGCCCACTCGGCGCCCATGTGGTCGAACAGCTCAACGTCGCATTGGTGGTTGAGGAAGGCATCAACCTTAAGGACGTTACCGGCCTTTACGATGCCGTCATGGCGAATACGATCCTCAAGCTCCTGCATGGCGCAACCCCTTCTCGCGGCAACGATACCGCGCGATTAATAAACGTTGTTCGATAGTCTACCACGGACCGACCCCCGCCCGTCCCACAAGCCGCATCGCACCACAAACCAGTTTTTTTGAGACGGCGCGAATACGTGGCAGGCAGCCTCCTAACACGCTAATGGCGGGCGCGCATCCTCACCAAACGAACCATCGAGAGGACAAAGCCCACGGCTGCCACGGCCATCAACACATAGAACACCGAACGAAAACCAAACAGGAACACATCCGGACGACCTGCAACAAAACTGGTCACGGCCTCGCCCATCGCCACGCTCATCTGCCCATACAGGATATTCGACGCCACCGTAATGCCCACTGCCATACCCGCATAGCGCGCCAGGCTACCCAGGCTGCCAGCAAAGCCGAGCGCTTCGCGCGGAGCCGAGCCCATGTACAGTGAGTTATTGGGGCTCTGAAAAATCGACGTTCCGCACGACATAAACGCGACACAGCACACGATCACAGGGATGGAAGAGTGCTCGTCGAGCGTACTTACCGCAAAGAGACCGCACACGTACACGCCCAGGCCCACCGCCGTGGGGCCCTCGCAGCCAACGCGGTCCGAAACCGTACCCGAAAGCGGACCGATAAAGCATTCACCATCGGCAGCGCCAAAAAGAGTAGTCCAGAGATGTCGGAACCAAAGCCGTGAGCGTCCTGAAAATAGAACGGCAGGATAAACTCGGATGCGCCAATACCAACGAACACGATGAGCATGCAAGCAAGGTTGATGGTGAAGGCCGAATTTGCAAAGCAGCGACGAGCAGCCTCAATCAGGGACATGGGGCGCTCGCCGGCCTCCGGCTTAACATGCGGCAGCGTGGAGAGCCCCACGATAAACGAGATGACGCCAATGGGCAGGTTGATGAGGAAGATGCTCTCCCAGGGAAAGCTTGCCACCAGCACGCCACCCAGCACGGGGCCACACATCATGCCGAGGGCCACGAAAGTCGCGAGAATACCCATGGCACGACCGCGCTCGCGCGCCGGAAACGACTCGGTGATGATACCCATGTTGTTGGCCATGGCCGCTGCGCAGCCGACGCCCTGCACAATGCGTGCCAGAATAAGAACTTCGAGCGAACTCGAAAGGCCGCAAAGCAGCGAGCCGGCCGTAAAAACGATTACGCCCAGCTGGAATACGCCCACCTTGCCGCGCACGTCGCCCAAGCGGCCAAACGGCAGCATAGCCACGCATGTCGCAAGCAGGTACACCGAGCTCACCAGCTGGATGTGGTCGAGGCCCACGCCCAGCTCCTTTTGCATCACGGGCAACGCCACGGTCACGACGGTCGAATCCAGACACGACATAAACGTCATGATGAGCACGGTAAACAGAATCGCCCATTTGCTCTTGCCATGGGTGTCGCCCTCAAGGGCAATGTGCTCGCGGCGCAGCTGCTCTGCGGTTTTCTCCATATCCATCCTTCGAGTGGCGCAACGCAAAAACGGGGCCCCAATCGCCTGCGAACAGTCGCGATTGGGGTCCCGCCTACGGAATCGGAACTATATGTCACCGGAACCCCAAGAGGCTCCGTCGCTTCATACGAGAAGCTAGCCTAGCACTGCTCGAGAGCCTGCTCAAGGTCGGCAATCAGGTCGGCCGTGTCCTCGAGGCCGCACGACAGGCGCACCATGTCGGCGGAGATGCCACAGGCGATGAGCTCCTCATCGTTCATCTGGCGATGCGTGGCGTTAGCGGGATGCAGGCAGCAAGTGCGGGCGTCGGCCACATGCGTGGCGATCTGGGCGAGCTTGAGGCTCTTCATAAAGGTCTCAGCTGCCGCGCGACCGCCGTTAAAGCCAAAGCTCACGACGCCGCAGGTACCGTTGGCATGTACTTCTGAGCCAGGTCATAGTACTTGTCGCCCTCCAGGCCCGGATAGCTCACAAAGCGTACCTTGGGATGGCTCTGCAGGAACTTGGCAACGGCCAGGCCGTTCTCGCAATGACGCGGCATGCGCACATGCAGGCTCTCGAGCGAGCTGTTCAGGAAAAACGCCGCCTGCGGGTTCTGCATGGGGCCAAGATCGCGCATGAGCTGAGCGGTGGCCTTGGTAATGAAGGCGCCCTCGCGACCGAACTTCTCGGCATAGGTCACGCCGTGGTAGCTCTCGTCGGGCGTGGTGAGGCCCGGGAACTTGTCCGCATGAGCCATCCAGTCAAACTGGCCGTGGTCGACGATCACGCCGCCCAGGTAGGCAGCGTGGCCATCCATATACTTGGTGGTGGAGTGCGTAACGATGTCGGCGCCCCACTCAAAGGGACGGCACATCACGGGCGTCGGGAAGGTGTTGTCGACCATCAGCGGCACGCCGTGGTCATGCGCGCTTGGCAAAGCGCTCAATATCGAGCACGGCGAGGGCGGGGTTGGCGATGGTCTCGCCAAAGACGAGCTTGGTGTTGGGCCGGAAGCTGCTTCCAGCTCCTCATCGGTGCAGTCGGGAGCAACGAACGTGCAGGTAACGCCCATACGGCCCATGGTATGGGCAAGCAGGTTGTAGGTACCGCCGTAGATGGCAGAGCTCGCGACCACGTGATCGCCGGCACCGGCCACGTTAAAGATCGCGAGGAAGTTCGCAGCCATGCCCGAGCTCGTGAGCATCGCAGCAGTGCCGCCCTCCATCTCGCAGATCTTGGCGGCAACCAGATCACACGTGGGATTCTGCAGACGGCTGTAGAAGTAGCCCGACTCCTCCAGGTCAAACAGCTTGCCCATGTGCTCGGACGTGTCGTACTTCCACGTGGTTGACCGGTAGATAGGCACCTGACGCGGCTCTGCATCGCCCGGGCGATAACCGCCCTGAACACACGTGGTACCGATGGTCTGCTCGCTCATATCCAACTCCCTTACTTGGGTTTTGATTTTATTCGGTTCACGATACCGCTACCCCGCACCCCTCTCAACCCATCCCGCCGATAGGTTATGAGACAAATAAATCAGGGCATTCGTCTCAGCCTTAGGCATTTATTCGATGGATATAAATGAGGCATACATGAAGCTCTCGATGATTACATGCCCCGTCACGGGTACCATAGGCGGGTACACCGTGACCAAGGAGACAACGATGAAGCAAATCGATACAGCCCAGCTCGACATCACCGCCTGTCAGGCTCAGGCTGCCGAGTACCACGCCAGTGGCTTAATTGCGCGCAGGCCGTCGCCTGCACGCTCGCGCCGCCGTCGGCTTGACCCCCAAGTCGCCTTTACCCTCACCGAGGCTTTGGCGCCGGCATGGGCGGCATGACCGAAACCTGCCGG
>ENA-OQAA01000271-OQAA01000271.1-human-gut-metagenome-genome-assembly--contig:-NODE-271-length-36587-cov-2.543664_pt1 | contig 36587 bp, 51 predicted proteins | sample MGYA00242489_ERZ504515 | MGnify/ENA primary metagenome ERZ504515 (study PRJEB26092, sample SAMD00036237) | human gut metagenome | host: Homo sapiens | study: EMG produced TPA metagenomics assembly of... | reverse complement strand
GAAACACCAGTCCACAGCATCTTATATATCATAACCATACCTGTAGAAAAGGTAAAGAATGGTTATGATGGAAATAGCATACAGACCTTGGAGAGGGTCTATAAATACTACTACTTTATAATACGAGAGAGGACGATAGTTTGAAAAGAAAAGGAATTTGGAAAAGAGGAGATTGTGGTGAGCGGAATCATGTTGGCAATGAATTTGTCCGGGTGCAGTTTTTTTTTGTAAAAAAAGATTCGGGAAACACAGACATTCAATCAGTACGGCAGGAAAGTGAAAATGCGGATAAAACAGTAATGAAACGAAGTAAATCAGAAGAAAAAGAAGCAGAAGAAATACTGGAAATTTGCAGTAAGACTTATGCGAAAGCTGAAAAAGAAGGTAAACTGGATGATTTGGAAATGATCCGAGATCTTATTAAAGAATTAGGAGAGAAAGGTTTTACGGCAGTTGACAGCGAAAATCAGGTCAACATGACAGAGTATGAAAAACTCATACAGTTTAGTGAAAAGGCAGAAGCAAAGAAAAATGGACGCATGACCGTTGTAGAAGTTGCAAAGGGAGGGAGCTGCATCATTCGGAATATGGAGACACATGACGGAATTGTAAATATGATCAGAAGTTATTGTATTTATGAGAATGGTAAATTAAAGCAATCTTCAGAAGATATATACAGGACAGAATCATGGGAATATACAGAAGACGGACATTTGATGTTTTCCGGTCGGTTAGCCTTTGAAGGATCTTATGAAGTTACGAGAAATGAGATTATGGAATATATGGCATATAGGGTACTGTCATTAGATGAAACATGCAGAGAACTAAACCGTAAATATATACTTCCGATCGGATATGAACGTAATAATATGTTTCTGACAGACTGGAGTGAAGAAGAGTTCGCAGAGCTAGATTTTTATGATATGTTTGATTTGTTTTATCAGGAAAATCATACGGCGAACGGAGAGTTTACTTTTGGAAATGCAATGGGAACAAGCGCGGTATATTTAATTTCAAAAAGAAAAATTTGAACCGGTTATCAAATCTAAATTCAAAATCAGCAGTGAAGTGTTGCAGTCGAAGACAGTTTATTATCCGTGTGAAGAAGTCTATGAATACAAACCGAGAGGGCTTGAAGAAACAGAATATCCGGAATATCCGTATCCGGAAGTTATTGGATATGTGAATAATGATGACGGAACTTTGACATTGAAGGTACAGGCTGTTTTTCCTTATAGAGGGGTATCAAAAGCGTACATCCATGAAGTAACTGTGCGCGATACGAAAGATGGAGGTATACAGTATGTGGGAAATCGGATTATCGAGCCGATAAACAATCCGGAGATTAGATGGCACGTACCGCGCTTGACAAGAACAGAGTGGGAAGAGTTGTATGGAGATAATTAGTTTATCTCCATATATTTAAGTCCGATAAAACAGATAAGGTGATTTCTGAAGCCTTTTTACCGGTGGCGTGTTTTTGATACTGAATATTGGAAGCAAAAAAATAAGTATTATCTGCATTTTCTACAAAGCCGATAAACCAACCGTTGACATCTTGTCCGTTTACTCGTCCTGTTCCGGTTTTTCCGTAGAGGTCACCGAAAGCAGAGGAGGAGATGTGGAGGGCGTTCTTTACAGTCCCGGTGTTTTCTAAGGAGAATCCGAAGCGGTTATTATGCAGTTTGACTAAAAGCTCGACCTGTTCTATCGGGGAAATCTTCAGGGAGGAATTCAACCAATAGGAAGAAAGATTACCGCTTAAATTCTCATTTCCATATCCGATTTGGTGAAGGTATTTCTGAATAGAGTCGCTCCAAGCCGTTCATCAATAGTCTGAAAATACCAGTTGACGGAAGCTCCCATAGCTGATTGTAATGTTTGATCGGTGTTCCACGCTTCAAAAGGATAGTTTTTCCCGTTCCATTTGATCAAGGAATTTGCAGGGGTGATGACACCTTCTTCTAATCCAAACAAAGCATCATATATTTTGTAGGTGGAGTTTGGAGCAACTCGTAAGACAGCTCGGTCTATATTGTGTATTTTCCAGACATCTCTTTTTAAGTCATATAATACAAAACTACCTTCATATTTTCCGAAATAATTACGAAGGTCTATTTCAGAACAATTCTTTGAAGTTGTGTTCCACTGATATTGCTTTTCATCTGTCGCATAGGTAGAGACAAACGGTGTAAGTCCGAAAAGGAGAATAGATATCATCAGAAAAGCAATGAAGCTTTTCAGTTTTTTTTGTAATGTCGGTTTTTCATAAGAAGCAATATTTAGGATTCTTCGCTTCATCTGCTTCATATTTCCTCCGATGCCGGAGGAAAAGGGAAATGGAGTCAGAGAAATCTTTTCGGCAAAGTTAATCAGCGTATTTCCATAAGTTACATAATCGTCGGATTTCAGCAGGTTTAAAACAGAACTATCACAGGCAATTTCCCTGTCGCCGCGCATTTCTTTCAGTGCGTACCAGACGAACGGATTGAACCAATATATCATTCCGGCGAGGTTTATCAAATAGTTGATAAATCCGTCTTTGTGTTTATAGTGCTGAAGTTCATGCAACAACATATACCGGATATCTGTTTCATTTTTATCCGATATCAGGTGAACGGGAAGAAAGATGCACGGTTTCCAAAATCCTGCAATAACAGGAGATTTTAGATAAGCAGCGCTGTATACGGGTATACTTTTTGTAATATTTGTGTCATTTAGGCAGCGTCGATATAATTTTTGAACATCCTGATCTTCAAGAGGTGATGCAGATTTTTTTAATGAATGCAGGAACAGAGCAGATCGGATTGCTAATATTATCATAATGATAATACCCAAAATCCAAAGAGTAAATAGCAGATAACCGATTGCGGATGAGGATGCTTCGTTTACGGAGAGCGCAAAGTCATCCATCCAATCTTTTGCGCCTGCGATGTTCGTGTGAAGTGGTGGAGCCGAGGCGTTTTTTTGTGGCGGCAGAAGGAAGAAACTTTAAGTTCGTGAAACCGAAAAATAGTTCTGAAAACTTGAAAAAATGAGAAGGTAAGAATGGAACTGTTAAAAGTCCAAGCAACAGAAACCATAAGTTATACTGCATCCGGCTTGACAGACAATTTTTTAAAATATGTTTCATAAGCAAAAGGATACTGATGATGCCGCAAAATAATATGTTGCAGATAAGAAAGCGAATCATGAAATCAGACATATTATTCTCCTCCTTTTTCCTGTTTCTGTGAAAGAAGAGTTCGGAGTGTATCTAATTCCGATTTTGATAATTTGTCATTTTCTATATAGGAAGATACCATAGCTGTAATATTGCCATCATAATAACGGTTCAGAAAAGAAGAACTTTGTTGTCTGATGTATTCATCTTCTTTTACTGCAGGAGTATAAACAAATACACGACTTTGTTTTTCGTATGTGAGCGCGCCTTTGGTCACAAGGCGTTTGATTAAAGTTTGAATTGTTTTAGGACTCCAGTTTGTAGTAGGCAATAACTTTTCGGTAATTTCATTTGTGTTGATAGGTGCGTATTTCCATACGATCTTCATGACCTCAAATTCTGCTTCGGAAATCTGCGGGAATGTGCTCATAAGTTCTCTCCTTTTAAATCTTACGATTGTAATATAAACATTATAGATGGGAATAGAAAACTTGTCAATTTATGCGGCAGAATAAAATATTATGTAAAATAGCCAATTGGATAAATCCAGTCGGTTTTTTGTGGGAAATCTGGATTATCACTCAGATTGTATACATGATTCTGGCAGTAATCTAGTCCCGTATGTGTAGTTCATGGCAAAACGTAATTTATTGGATAAAATGAGAAAACATTATGAAATGACGGAGAAAAATGACTTAAAAAATCTGAACAGATATAACAGGAGCTGCAAAAAGATGATACGCATTTTACACAATGACAGTTATGTAAGCATGGAAAAAGTGATATAATAGGCAAAAGATTAGGAAAGATAAGTAGAACGAAGAGGTAAGATTTGGGGTGTTTTGCAACTGAAGAAAACACGGAAGATGATAACCCTCCAATAGGGATTAATTATAGTAGGAGAAGATTCAAAATGAAAAGTGTTACACGATATTTCAGAAATGCTGTGGCAGCAAGTATGCAAGGAACCGTAAACTATAAAAAAGAGCGTTTTTTTGTAGTTACAGAAGGGGAATTATTATCTGGAAAGTTAAGTGAAGAGAATAATTTTAATATATGGAAGAAGGAGTATGATGCAGAGAGCGATAATGATGAAGAAAAATTAAAGATAAAAATGTAATTATTGCATTAAAGACATTAGCAACGGAATTCCGGGATGGCGGAAAGATGGAAGACAATATAGAAGAGATGACTTCATTTTTCTTTTTGCCGTTATGCGTAACCCGTACCGGAAAGTTATGTATGCCGGTTGAAGGAAAATACCTTGGATACCGCGGGAGTATTTAAGACCTATGGAGGATCCTTTGCTTGCTGTAGGAGATGGTGAGAAATATGATGAATTTTTGGAGCATACTACGAACGAAAGATATCAGTTGGATTCGTGGCAGGATTATTTAGCATATGCGATCAAACTCTATGAATTTGTTGCAGAGATACCATTTAAAAGTAACTACATTAGAAATGGAAATGAACTGTTTAAAGCAGATGGCAGATATTATTTGTTTCAGGATTCGACAGTTAATGCTTCTTTTTATATTTTGCAGTTGTATAATGCGTTGATAAAGGGAACTGTTAATTCCTTGTATGATAAAATAACGAATGGAAAGATAGAGCCCTCAAAACCGCTGATAAAAAATACTGATATAAGTAAAATGAAAGCTCATGTCGGACAAATGGGAGGGGCATATCCATTGTCACCATCTCAGCGTGAGGCAATGAACCATTTTGGAGAAATAAAAGAAGGAAATCTTTTGGCAGTCAGTGAACCTCCGGGAACAGGAAAGACTACTTTTTTGCAGTCTGTAGTGGCAGACATGTATGTAAAATCTGCATTGAAGAGGGAAAGGGCACCGATTATTGTTGCAGCATCCACTAATAATCAGGCGGTTACAAATATTATTGATTCTTTTGGACAGATTTCAGAGATTGGGATTTCTAATTTAGAACATAAGTGGATTACTGGAACAGATAGCTTTGCAGTTTATTTTCCCTCCAATGGGAAAGTAAAGGAAGCTGCCCAAAAACGATATCAGTATACGACGGTACGCGGGGGTGGATTTGTAGATGAACTTGAGTCAAAAGAAAATAGACGTTCCTCAGGAAGGTTATTTAAACAAGAATTTCATCAATATTTTCGAAGAGAGACAGCAAGTATTGATTTTGCGTTATGTGAAGAAATATTGTGGAAGGAATTGGAGAAAGTAAATAAAGACAGAATAAATTGTATCTCTATGTTAGATAATATAAAAAGCGTTCTCGGTAGGGAATCGTATGGAGCATATGTAGAAAGGATAATGCAGAACATACGGAAAGAAGAAGCGATTAGAAATGATTTGCAAAATCAAATAGAAAAAATTCAGGAAACTACACAATGGTTTTTAAATAGGATGCAGGAATGGCGAAAAGCTTATCAGCAATTTCCGTGGTATGTACGATTATTAAAAAAGTTTTTCTGTTTTAAAAGCAAGATACAAAGATGGTCATTTCCCTTTGTAAATCAAGCGGAATTATCCTTTTTAAGACGTGATATGTCAATAGATGAGATAGAAAAAGTTTATATGCAGAAAATATGTGATAATGATTTGCAAAAAAGTCAGTTGCAGGAACAGAAGCTTTGTATAGACGATAAAATAGAAAATTAAAAAGTCAAAAAAAAGAAATAGATATAAAGATGGAACATTTAAAAGAAGGATATCAAAACTTTGAAAAATATAATGTTGCAGTTCCGGAGGACAGTGTGTTAAATGAATTCGACTTGTGTAAATTGAACGATGTATTGGATCGGGTAAGATATGCAGAATTTTGGCTGGCAGTACATTATTATGAGAGTCGTTGGTTGAAGGAAGATAATCCGGTCAGTGAGAAGCAAAAAGGAAAAACATTTAAAATATACTGGATGATATGTATCATCGGATTGCTATGATATCACCGTGTATGGTTATGACATTTTTATGCTTCCAAAACAGTTTGGGCATATGACGGAAATGATAAAAAGAACTATTTTATGTGTAACTATATAGATTTATTAGTCGTAGATGAAGCGGGACAGACATCTCCGGAGATTGCTGCCGCATCGTTTTCCTTAGCTAAAAAAGCAGTTATTGTAGGGGATGAAGAACAAATACCGCCCGTATGGGGAACTGCAAGAGCTCTTGATATTGCAATGGCAATCAGTAATGGTGTAATTGCAAATAAAGGTGAATACGGTATGCTTGAAGAAAATGGTTTAAATTGTTCTCAATCCAGTATTATGAAAATGGCTGCACTATCCTGTGAATTTAATAAATATAAAAGAGGGCTATTTTTAAGTGAACATCGCCGGTGTTATAATGAAATAATTACATATTGTAACAAACTGGTATATGAGGGGAAATTGGAACCTAAGAGGGGTTCCTTTTATGCAGCTGAGTACAATGAATTAAGAGGGCTTCTTCCGGTAATGGGATTCAGACAGGTTACCACCGCAAAATCAGAGAAATACGGAGGAAGCAGACGAAACAGAGAAGAAGCTGAGGCTATTATAATGTGGCTGCAGAAAAAATATGAAAAAATTTTATTATGCTACAGCGACAAAGATGGCATTGAGGAGAGAGGAGTATTGGGGATTATCACGCCTTTTAAGAGCCAAAGTTTTTTGATAAAGAATCTTATAAAACGTAGACTTCCGGAGTATTCAAAGTTTATTGATGTTGGAACTGTACATACGTTTCAAGGGGCGGAGCGAAAAGTCATTTTGTTTTCCAGTGTGTATGGAAGTGAAGATGGGTGTTATTTTATTAACAGAGCACCGGATCTTATGAATGTTGCGGTGTCTCGGGCAAAAGATTCGTTTTTGGTTTTTGGAGATAAAGAGTGCCTTACAGGAGGGGAAAAAACTGCGGCAGGATTGTTGAAAAAAATGGTGTTTGTGGAAGGGGAGGAACTATGTTAAGGAATATGATTAACAACATAAAGAAGTCTGTATGTAAAGCAAATGAGGACTTTATATTTGGTACGGATTTTGCGGACAAAATGGGATGGAATGAATTAGATGATATTAGACGAACAAATGGAATTTGTGATTTTTTTAAGTTGGGACTATAAAGAAGATGAAAGAGATCGGAAATACAGAAAGGTAGAACAATGGCATTTTTAAAATTTATAGATAAAAAAGGTGCGGATTCTTTTATATCAGGAATAGTACAATTTGGACGGCTAAAAGAATATTTGTATATTGAAAAGAAAAAATGTGTTGGAAAAAATGATGAGATGGAAGGTAAATATTATACGACAAAATATCAGACGCCACAAGGAAAAGGGTTAATTTTACGATTGATGCTAATAAACAGAAAAGGAATTTTGCCTTATGTTATATCATTTAAATAACAAATATAGTACATCGAGAATAGAGGAGATGTTTGAATTTGGAGAGTATGTTGTAAAAATAGAGGATGAATTAGAATTTGATAAAAGAATAAAAAATGGGGCAAAAGAAAATAAATATCAGCTCTATAGCAGAGACGTTTTATATTATCGAGATGAGAGCATTAAAGATGAAATGAAAATTATGGATTTGATGACAAATAGTCTTGATGATTTGTCATTTATAAAGAGAAAGGAAATTTTCTCGTATCAAAATGAATATAGATATTTAATTGTAGATGAATTAGAAGAAAGAAAAAATATTAGATTTGAGATAGGAGATTTAAAAGACTTAGCAACTATTATGAGTAAATCTGAATTCTTGAAAACTTTATAAATGGGTGATTTCCTGCCTAAATTTGTAATCATTATGATTATAAAATAGGAAACGATAAAGAAATAGTGAGCGTGGTCCTGCTTAGTGGACGATTCAAAATGAGTAGAGATAAATACAAAATCTATTGCAGTCTATTACGCAAGATATGATAAAGAATAAAGATTGATGCATAGTCGATTGATTTCAAGATTAGGATTAATCGGTTATAGTTATGCACTAATGTTCAGAGGAGAGTTTTTTAGAGATGTGCTATATAAGAATATTTGAATTATGCGATAGATTATTATTAAATAATAAAATAGAGAGAAAAAGATGCAAGCGATGTCCTGCATCTTTTTTACAAAGAAAATATGTATGTCAAAGGGAATGTATGTTCGATATATTCTTGATTTATATCGGCAATTATGATAGCATGTTACCATGATAATAGTAGTGATGGGGAAAAGTACACAAAGTTATGTACGGATTTTTGGGTTGATATTAGACATAGTAAGAGAAAATTTCACTATGGAACATTTTGGATTAGTATCGGAATACGCCCTTACCGGCGATCAGCCGCAAGCTATTTGTTTTGCTCATTAATAAGGCAATTTTTATTACAGCAACTATAGAGAAAGAGAATAAGTTTAATTGTAAAGGAATTGAATTTGAAATCGAAATTCGAAATAAAGTAAAGGAGAAATTATGGATCATTTTGAATTAGTATCAGAATATGCTCCGACCGGCGACCAGCCGCAGGCCATCGACCAGCTTGTAAAAGGCTTTCAAGAAGGAAACCAATGCCAGACTTTACTGGGAGTTACAGGCTCTGGCAAGACGTTCACAATGGCAAACGTCATACAACAATTAAATAAACCAACACTCATAATCGCACACAACAAAACGCTGGCTGCGCAGCTATATGGAGAATTCAAAGAATTCTTCCCGAATAATGCGGTAGAATACTTTGTCTCCTAGCATGAGAAAGTTACAAAATAGGTGGTATTTTGTGGTATGTGGGTGGTTGAACATCCAGATGTTGTGGAAGTGGTAGAGGTGAGAGTATGAGGATGAAAGAGGTGGATGAAGAGGTTTTGTGACTTTTCGTTGTAAATTTTTTAATAATAATTAAAAAATAAGGTGTATGGAAAGAAAATACTTGATATAATTTGATTATGAGTCTAACGGAATATATATAAGAAAGAGAGTACAAATGAATTATTTAGAAAATTTTAAAAAAGAAAAAAATTTAATTGAAAGATTTAAAGAAGAAAATGCCTATTTATGTTGGGTGATGGCATTATATTTAGATAGAAATGATGTGTACGAATTAGGTACGGATAATTTGACAGATGGAAAAAATGATAGAAAAATAGATTTTATAGATTTAGATATTGGAAATGAAAGAATTACGTTGGCGCAGGGGTACTATTCAAAGAAAGATAAAGATGAGGCTCCAGCTAATAAGGCATCAGATATGAATACGGCATTAGCTTGGTTGTTATCAGGAGATATGAATGAAATTCCAGAATATTTGAGAAGTATTATTGCTCAATGTAGAGAAGCAATAAAGAACAATGAAATATCATGTATAGATGCTGTTTATGTTCACAATTTATCAGAGTCTAAAAATTGTAAAAATGAATTGGATACTATTCAAAAACACCAATCGAAATTGTTTGAAAGTTATAATATAGAAATTGAAACACACGAATTAGGAAAGCAAACAACTGAAAATTTATATATGTCAAGAGAATCACAGATTTTGATTAAAGATAAAATCGAAATGGAGGAGATTCCTTTATTTGCAGAAAAGTCTGATGGATGGGATGCGTATGTGTTTTCGGTAAGTGGAAAATGGTTATTCGAATTATATAATAAATATGGAGATGATTTGTTTTCAGCAAATTATAGAGGCTTTTTAGGAATAGGAAAGAGAAAGAAAATCAACAATTCAATAAGGCAAACTGTAGAAATGGAACCAACAAATTTTTGGGTATATAATAATGGAATTACAATTCTTACATTGGGTGTAGAAGAAGATAAAAATAAAAAAATTATAAGTGGTTTGTCTGTAATAAATGGAGCACAAACTACGGGATCTATTAGTATGGTAGAGGACTCTAAGAAAAGTAATTTAGAAGATGTGAAAGTTTTGTGTAGGGTAATAAAATGCAATGATATTAATTTGATTCCTAAAATTGTAAAATCAAATAATACACAGAATGAAATTACTTCGTGGGATCGTTATAGTAATGATCCAATACAGCTTTGTTTAAAGGAAGAATTTAAAAAATATGGAAAGGAATATTCATTAAAAAGAGGATTCGATGATACAACAGATTCTTTTGGAATATATACAATAGCACAGCCGACGTTAGCGTTTGAAGGAAATTATTCTGAGGCAAATAGAGGAAAAAATAATATATTTAAAAACAATTATCTGTATAGATCTGTTTTTGAAGATAAAAGAGCAAGGCATCTATTGTTAGTATATTCCTTAGCGCAGGCTGTTGATGAAGTAAAATATGAAATCAAAGATATGACGTCAAAAAAGGAAGAGCTAAAAGATGATGAAATAGCAAAACTCGCCTTTTTTAGAAATTTGAAGTTTAAAATGTTTTTAATTGCAATAATAGCAGAATGTTTGGATTCAATTGTTGATTTTAAAGTTGATAAAAAAACAATTGCGTTGTCAGAAGTTGCTGCACAAGATAGTTTGGAGTCGATAAAAAATAAATGGAAAAAATTTGTGAATAGTATATTAACTATATTAGGAAGTCAAATAAAAATTGAAGAAATAAATGAGTATATTTCGGATAAGGAAAAATTTGAACAATTATGTAAAACATTAAAAGCATTAATAAGCGTATTGCAAACTTCTTCAGCTACAAAGTTTGATGAATTAACAACAAGCTTGTGGAAAGGATAATGATACATAGCCGATTGGTTCACCAAGAATCAGTCGGTTTTTTCATGCCCATTTTTATACATAGCCAGTCCCGAAAAAAGGATTGGCTATTAAATTTTTCGAGGAAGGAGGAAACCATATGACCAAGTGTAAAGTAATTGCCCTTGCAAATCAGAAGGGAGGAACAGCCAAGACCACAACTACATTAAATCTGGGAATCGGTCTTGCACATCAGGGGCGAAAAGTATTATTGGTCGATGCTGATCCGCAAGGTGATTTAACAACTGCATTAGGATGGACCGATGCAGATAATCTTCCGGTTACATTGGCAACACAAATGAAGAAGATATTACAAGATGAACCATTTGTGTATAATGAAGGCATTTTGCACCATGAAGAAGGAGTAGATATTATTCCGACCAACATTGAATTATCGGGCATGGAAATCTCACTGGTAAATGCCATGAGCAGAGAGCAGACTTTAAAGCTGTATCTGGCAGATTTGAAAAAGGATTATGATTATATCCTGATTGATTGTATGCCTAGTCTGGGAATGTTGACCATCAATGCATTAGCTGCCGCAGACAGTGTAATCGTTCCGGTGCAGGCTCATTATCTTCCATTAAAGGGCATGACGCAGTTAATGAAAACAATCGGCAAGGTACAAAGGCAGCTAAATCCTAATCTGAAGATTGATGGAGTCCTACTGACACTTGCAGATGTGAGGACAAAACTTGCAAGAACAACAGAGGATAGCCTTCGAGAAAATTACGGGAAACATATCCGAATTTTTAAAACGGTTATTCCGCTGGCTATTACAGCAGCAGAAAGCAGTGCAGCAGGACAGAGCATTTATGAGTATGACAAGAATGGAACTGTTGCAAAGGCGTATGCAGAATTTACGAGGGAGGTGATTCAATGTGGCGAAAAACAGAGAAATAAACAATGAATCTTCCCTCAGTCGATGACCTTTTTAGTACGCAAGAAGAAAGAGACAGAAGAATCAGGAATATGTAAAAGATATTTCTATTTATGAAATTACAGATTTTCCGAATCATCCGTTTAAGGTAAAGATGGACGATAAGATGTTGGAAACAATTGAGAGTGTTCGTGATCATGGTGTATTAGTGCCTGCACTTGTTAGGAGAACCAACGGCGGTATGAAATGATTTCCGGACACCGCAGAAAAATGGCAAGTGAACTGGCTGGAAAAGAGACAATGCCATGTATTGTAAGAAATCTTAGTGATGACCAAGCAGTTATTGTCATGGTTGACAGCAATCTTCAGCGAGAAGAAATCTTACCATCCGAAAAGGCATTTGCTTATAAAATGAAACTTGATGCCATGAATAGACAAGGAAAGAGAACAGATTTAACTTCGACACCACTGGTGTCAAAGTTTCGGACAAATGAAATTTTGGCACAAGAAGCAGGAGAAAGTCGAGAGACAATCCGTCGATATATCCGCCTTACAGAACTTATCCCGGAAATTCTTGAAATGGTCGATGACAAAAAGATTTCTATGCGTCCGGCGGTGGAGCTGTCTTATTTGCCGAAAGAGGAACAGGAGATATTGTACGACACCATGGAGTCGGAGGCTTGTACCCAAGTCATGCACAGGCAATTAAAATCCGCAAATTTTCAGCAGAGGGCAGGTTGAATGAAGATGTTTTGCTGTCGATTATGTCAGAAGAGAAGCCAAATCAGGTAGAGCAGTGGAAAATCCCGAAGAACCGACTGAAAAAATACTTTCCGTCGGGAACTTCACAGCAGAAAATGGAAGAAACCATTATCAAAGCACTGGAATTATACCGGAAACGGGAAAAAAGCAGGGAACGATAGGTAATTTGACACCAAGGGAGAAGTCTATCCGTTGGGGGGCAATGAGAAATCAGCCTATTTCTGTTTTCCCCTCCCCACACCCTACCCCTTTGGTTTACCAGCAGATTACCAGCCGAAAAGACAATAAAGAGCCGGGAACATCTTCTCTTTCGGCAGGTCAGAGATTCCCATACCATGCATGACAGCAGGGAGCAAACAGCATAAAACAACAGCAGGCGTTCCAGACGGACGTCTTTTTATGATTGAAAAGAAAGGAATTGTAGAAAATGAAGAAGATATGGAAACGAGTGTGTACAGGGATTCTTGCCCTGACCACGATTTTAACCGCATTACCGATTTCAACAGTTCAGGCAGCGGAAACACAGTATTGGACGGAATCCTCAGAGAGAGTCGGATATATTGAACATGTGATGAATGATGGAACCATTCATTCTACATTCAATGAAGGTCACATGCGAGTAGAGGGCGAAACCGCCTATTGTGTAGATATTAACACCGGATTCAAAAATGGGTATAAAACTAGACACGATGCAAGTGCTAGCATGAGTGCTGCACAGATCGAAGATGTGGCATTGTCACTGGAGTATGTAAAGCAGTATAGAGGCAGTCATAGTAACCTGAATGCAAATCAGGGATATCTGCTGGAACAGTGTGTAGTATGGCAGAGACTCAGTGAACAGTTGGGCTGGAAGTGCGATAATGTCAGAGCTGCATATTCTGAGATTTCACAGGATATTCAGAATGAAGTGTATGCAGGAGCGAGAGCATTTGTACAGGCGAACAAAGGTCGGTATAAATGTGGAGGATATATCTATACTGGTGAAGGACAGGATCTTGGACAGTTTTGGGCAGAACTGAATGTCGGAAATGCGAAGGTAAAAAAGACAACTGCAAATAAGATTGTCACAAATGGAAATGCGATGTATTCCATTGTTGGAGCAACCTTTGGCATATTTTTAGACCAGAATTGTAGTAATCAGATTGGAACACTTACAACAAATGAAAATGGCGATACGAATGAAGTTGAAGTGACTGCAGGGACTGTTTATATCAAAAGAACTTTCTGCACCGAAAGGATATAAGCTGGATACGACAGTACGCAGTCTGAAAGTTGAAGCCGGAAAGACAGCCGTATTAAATGTTTCCGATGTTCCGAAAGTAACAGAGACATTGCTAGATCTGTTCAAGATTGATATGGAAACAGGAAAAGCAACCGCACAGGGAAATGCAGCACTGTCAGGAGCAGAGTTTACCTGGCATTATTATGACGGATTTTATACAAAAGATAACTTACCAGAGAAAGCAACACGTACCTGGGTTACAAAAACGGTGGCAGAAAAGAGCAGTGACGGAAGTATTCATTATGTGACAAAACTGTCAGATGCTTACAAAGTATCGGGAGATGCATTTTACATTCAGAATGAAAAAGCGTATTACCACTTGGAACACTGACTGTTGAGGAGACAAAAGCACCAGACGGATATTTACTGGACGGAGCTTATATGCAGGCAGGAGACATTACAGAACGGATAAAAGGAATGTATCTGACACAGATCACAGAGGACGGAGAACTTGCAGTTCTTTCCGGAAGCAACCAGTATTCCGTATCTGACCAGGTAATCCGAGGTGGTGTGAAGATTCAAAAACGTGATTTAGAGACAAAAGATACCAAAGCACAGGGAAGTGCCACATTAAAAGATACTGCATTTGCAATTATTTCTTTGAACGAAAATTCGGTTCTGGTAGAAGGAAAGCTATACAAAAAGAACGAGACAGTTAAGACGATTCAGACAGGGATTGACGGAATTGCAACAACGACGGCAGATTTACTTCCGTATGGTAAATACAAACTGGAAGAAACCAAAGCACCGGAAGGTTATCTGACTGACGGGGCAAAAGCGATTGAGTTTTCGATTACGGAAAATGGAAAAATCGTAGATTTAACAGACGAAAGCCATTCGATTTACAACCAGATTAAACGTGGAGATTTAGAAGGAGTAAAGATTGGAGCAGGTACACATAAGAGACTGGCAAATGTTCCTTTTAAGATTACAAGCAAAACAACTGGTGAGAGCCATATCGTAGTGACAGACAAGAATGGTCAGTTTTCAACTGCTTCTGATTGGGCGTCTCATAAGAAAAATACAAATGCAGGGAAATCCAGTGAGGACGGTATCTGGTTCGGAACATCAGAGCCAGACGACAGCAAAGGGGCATTACTTATGACACTTATGAGATTGAGGAGTTATCTTGTGAATCCAACAAAGGTATGAAGCTGATTCCGGCATTTGAAGTTGTTGTCAGAAGAAATAAAGTAACCATCGACCTTGGGACATTGACCGATGAGTATGAAAAAGAGATTAGCATTCATACAACCGCAACAGACAAGAAAACGGGCGAAAAGGTAATTGTTGCAGGAAAGAAAGTAACGATTGTGGATACAGTTACTCTGGACGGTCTGGAAGAAGGCAGAAAGTACCAGTTAAAAGGCTGGCAGATGCTGAAAGAGGAAAATGCAGAACTGCTCATTGATGGAAAGCGTGTGGAGAGTGATTACACTTTTGTTGCTGACAGCGAGAAAATGAAAGTAGAGATTTCTTATACGTTTGATGCATCAGAACTTGGTGGACAGAATCTGGTTACATTTGAAGAATTATATGACCTAAAGAATCCGGAAGAACCTGTAAAAGTTGCAGAGCATAAGGACATTGACGATGAAGGTCAGACAGTCCTGATTACAGAGCGAAAGATTTCGATTCATACCGCAGCAACTGATAAGAACGGTAAGAAAGAGATTGAAGCCGGAAAAGATTTGACGATTGTGGATACGGTTACTTTAGAAGGACTGGAAATTGGTACAAATTATAAGTTGTCCGGTTGGCAGATGGTTAAGGCAGAAAATGCAAAGCTGCTCATTGATGGCAAAGAAGTTACCAATGATTATGAATTTACAGCGGATAAGGAAAACATGGAAGTGCAGATTGAGTTTACTTTCGACGGCAGCACTCTTGGAGGAAAGCAGCTTGTAACCTTTGAAGAACTGTATGATATGACAAATCCGGAAGAACCGAAAAAGGTAACAGAGCATAAGGACATCAATGATGAAGGTCAGACTGTAACCATCAAAGAAGTACCGGGAACACCAACCCCAGAGACACCGGGTACTACTACAAAGACCAGTAACCCTCCGAAAACAGGAGATACAGCAAATGCAGTTTTATGGATAGCCATTCTGGTATTATCAGCAGCCGGAATCACAGGAGTTCGTATCTGGAATAAAAAGAAACAGGTTAAGAGATTAGGAATTGAAGAAAAGAAAGAAGAGGAGGAGTAAAACAAAGGGCGGCGATAAACTGCCCTTTGATGATGAAATGGGAAAAAATCAGAAAGCAGTAAAAGTATTACAGCGTTTATTTGATGCTGGGTATGGAACGGAAAAAGAGATTGTCAATATGACGATGGATGAGATGTTTGCTTTGCCGGGAGTGAATGTAGCAGATTTGTGTATTATCAGTGAGTTACAGAAAAGAATTAAGACAAACAAAGTGATAAGCTATTTGTCAGGAAAAACAGAAGCAAGGGAAGAAACGAAAGGAGCAGATTATGGTGGAACAACCTAAATATTTGGAAATGACATTGTCACAATTGAAATCATATGTGGAATCTTCAGATAGTAATGTCCTTCTGGTTGTAGAATTTCCAAAAGGAGATCAGAACAATGGAGAATGAATTGGAAGTTGTGAATATCCGTCTGGTAAGAGAACCATCTCTTTATAGTGAGCAGATATTGGATAGTCCACAGGCTGTTGTAGAATTGATGGCGAAGGAGTTATCCCAATATGACAGAGAAGTATTTTGTATCCTGAATATGAAAAATAATGGACAGGTAATCAATATGAATCTGGTCAGTGTTGAACAATCAATGCATCTTTGGTAATTCCCAGAGAAGTTTTTAAGAGCAGTATTCTGGCAAATGCTTCTGCAATCATTGGACTTCATAATCATCCCAGTGGCAATGTGAAACCGTCAAAAGAGGATATGGTTGTTACGAGAAAGCTGCAGAAGTGCGGACAGCTACTGGGGATAGAATTGCTGGATCATATCATTGTCGGTGGAACTAATGGAAAGATGCTCAGCTTCCGAGAAGAAAAGATGTTGAATGTGACAGGAAGGATGGATTGGGAGAGATAGAAGAAAAAAGAATTAGAAGTTTTTATTTATTGTAATATTTCATGTAGCGGCATTAGTAAAATAGTGTCGCTACAAAAAGCTGACTTATACATTGATATTATATGCATAACTCAAAATAAAATTGTTAAAAATAGAAAAAGAAACAATATATAACGAAAAAATCTCTAAATAAGAAATTTACATTGACTGAGAGAAGAGTAAAACATATAATAAAGGTGGAGGTGTATAAGAATGTTAGTAAAAGTAAGTGTTGAAAATTTTAAATCTTTTGATAAAGCAGCAGAGCTGACAATGATTTCCTCAAATAAAATACGAACAAATGCAAATCACAGGTTAAAGATAAAAAGTACCCAGTTATTAAAATATGCAGTAGTTTATGGAGCAAATGCATCTGGAAAGACCAATTTGGCATTGTTTTTTAAATTTTTTAAAGATAGTGTCTGCAATGGTATTCCGATAGAAGCTACACAGATGTTTTGTAAGAATCGGCAGGAGAATAAGGAACGAGAAAGTAGTTTTGAAATTCAGATTACTGTAGGTGACAAATTTTATGCCTATGGTTTTTCTGCAGTTTTAAGCAGACGAAAAGTAACCGGAGAATGGTTATATGAATTATATCAGAATGGTTCAGCAAAATGTCTCTTTGAACGAGAAGGAAGTAAACGTCCGGTGTTAAATGATGGTATTACGCTGACAAACACAGAAAAAAATAAATTTGAAACCTATGCAGATGATTTTGAAGGAAATGAAACATCTTTGTTCCTGACAGAAATGAATCGTGGAAAAAAATATAGCACACGATCTAAATTATTGTTCTTCCGGGATGTATATGATTGGATTCAGAATCATATTTCGATTATCACACCGGATACGCCATTGATTGATTTGGAATATTATTATGATGATAATTCGCTGAAGCTGATTAACAAATTGATCAAAACATTTGATACGGGTATCAGCCAGGTAAAAATTGAAGAAATTACATTGGATGAGTTATCAAATGCATTGCCGAAATCAGTATTTGATAAGATGATGCAGCATGTAAAAAATAGAATGGAAGAGCAGGAAGAACCATCATTCAGAATGACGATGAGGTCGAAGGAAACTTTCTTTAATATCGAAGTTGAAGGACATTCTGAACCGAAGGTCACAACAATCCGATTGCATCATAATAAGTCATTTTATGAGTTCGGTTTTGATGAAGAGTCTGATGGAACAAGAAGATTATTCGATTTGATGGATATGCTGTTGAATAAACGAGAAGATGTTCTTTATGTTGTGGATGAATTGGAGAGAAGCTTACATCCGAAATTGACAGAACGATTTTTGCAATTGTTTATGCAGCTACATGATGAGCAGCGTATGCAGCTATTGTTCACTACACATGAATCATCCATTATGGATCAGGCTATTTTTAGAAGGGATGAAATCTGGTTTGTAGAACGTAACGCAGAAAATGCAAGCTCTATTTATTCCTTAGATCGTTTCAAGGAGAGGTATGATAAAGTGTTGAGCAAGGCATATCTGGAAGGAAGATATGGTGCGATACCGGTATTTTCAACATTCGACTTTAGAGAGGAGGAGTAGCTTGGCTCCAGTAAGAAGTTATACGAATTGGAATAGTAGAACTACAGATGAAGAAGAACAGATTGAGCCTTATCGTAAGTACTTTTTCATATGTGAGGGTGCAAATACTGAAACATGGTATTTCAAAAAGTTAATTGATATCCGAAAAGAGTTAAATATTCATCCATTGATCGATATCCGGTTACTTGAAAAAACAGAGGGAGACAGGGACATTTCATTTCCAAGACGTTTGATTGAGTTTGCAGAAAATCAGAAAGAAAATCCAGAAATAGCGTTTGATAAAGAACGGGATAAGATGATTGTTGTATTTGATGGAGACATTTTGAAGAGAAGGTACTTGATTATGATGATTGGTAGCTGAAGGTGAAAAGAAGAATATATTAGCGGTTAGCATCCGGCATTTGAACTGTTCCTGTTGTTGCATTATAAAAATTCATACGAAGATGATATTGAGCCAAATGCTGAACAGATTATCAAGAATGAAAAAGATGGACATCAGACATTTATCTATAAGTTGTTACTTGCTAGAACAGGAATCAATCCGAAGAAAAATGCTGCGATTGGAGAACTCGCGAAAAATATAGAGATTGCTATTGAACAGGAAAAGAAAATCAATGAGGATATTCATCAGTGTAAAGGACAGATTACATGTAATATAGGCGGATTATTGATGAGATTCGGAAGATGATGGAAATAAGTTGTTAGATGAAAATAGGGTGGAAAGATACAGTATGAAAGCAGATAATATAAAAAAATATAATCAGTGACATAGATCATCTACCGTATAGAGCAATTTTATTTGATGGAACATGGGGAATTGGAAAATCTTATGCGGTAAATGAGGCATTAGAAGCAAATCCCAATGTTTGTAAAATATCAATGTTTGGTTTGAAAGACACTAGGCAAATATATCATGAAGCTTTATTTCAATTGGCTTTAAAGAATAATATTGGTGGGAAAATAGGTGAAATAGCTAATAATATTTTAGATGGCGCATCAAAAATCTGGGATAAAGTTGGTCAGGCAAAGGAAGCAGTACAAAGTATAGTCAATGAAAGAGAAATGTTTCTATTATTGTCAAAAGAGTTTACTTCTGTTCATATTATTGTAATAGATGACTTGGAAGAATGAGTGATGACATAAATTTGGAAGATATATTTGGAATTATAGAAGAACTCAAGCAATGTAATTATGTAAAAGTTATTGTGATTGCGAATACAGATGAAATACAATCGGACAAAAAAGTTGTATTTGAAAAGTATAATGAAAAGGTCATTGAAAGAATATATCATATTACAGAACGTGCAGAGAAAGTGACATGGAGTAAAATGAATATCCATGCAGACTTTGTTGAAAAATTCTTGGAAATCCATAAAGTCAAAAATTTACGGACGCTCGAAAAGGCGCAACGTTTTTTTGAAGATGTAAAATTGTTTTGTAATAGTGACATGAGTGAGCAATTTAAAGAAGAATTAAGGTTAATATGCTTTGCTGTTGTTGTGGAGAGTATAGAAATTTGTACTATAAAGAAATTGATTCTGATAATACTGATTCTGTAGAAAAAATGACAAATACGATTGGAAATATGCTTCAACATAGAATTGGCAGATATCTTTATGGAATAAAGTGTAGTACAAATTTGGTAGAAATGATACTGAAATATTATGAGGAAGGGGTACTAAATGAAGAACAATTGGAGGCTGAATACAAGTTATTTCTTAATTCAGGAGATAAGCCTAACTATTATAAGTCAGATGAGGAAATAAGGAGTGTATTACCTATTTTAAGAGAGAAAATGCTTGAAGCAAAGAGTTTGGCAGAATTAAATGAATTTGCAGATGCGTATGTTGTTTGGAGTGATGTTTTAGAGGAAAATAATGAAAGTGTTTTATCAGAATATAGAAATATTTTAGAAGAAATGCTGGAAAAAACTGTCTTAGATGGGAAAGAGGAAATGCTATCGTATTCATATGATTTGTTTCACATGTCATCGGAAAAGACAAAAAGAATATATCAAGAAGAAAATAAAGAAACGATGAAATTTTTAATAGAGACATATGTGGGATATTTGAAAAAAACAACTCATGGGAAAAAGGCTTATGAGTATTCATATAAACTTAGAAATAATTTTGATAGTAGTTATTATCATGATATTATCATATCAGAGATAAACAATTTGTATAATAAAATTTCTTTTCCAGTAGACAATGTGGATGAGGATAGATATCATACGTGTTATAATATTATGTATGTTTTGTATCATTCAGATGCTGAAAAATTCTTGCAGTATTGTGAAAAAATAAAAGAAGATTGTGATAATATGTCAAGGCATAGAATAGATGTTTTGATTGAGGAGATAGTAAAAAAGTAAAAGTAAATTTACATAGCCAGATGGTTCCGACCCAAGGAATCACCTGGCTATTTCATGCCCGGATATTATCCCCAATAATACCAATCCAAGGCAGGAAAGGAGATGAAAATTATGCCATATATACCACCATCAGTTGTGCAAGAGGTCAAGCGGATGGACTTGCTCACATACCTGAAAAATTATGAACCATACGAATTGGTCACTTTTCTGGCAACACCTACACTACCAGAACACACGATAGTTTGAAAATATCAAATGGAAAATGGATGTGGTGGAGTCAGAGAACCGGTGGCAGATCAGCACTGGATTATCTGATCAAAGTAAGAGGATACAGTTTTTTAGAGGCGGTTGAATTGCTTGCAGAACGGGCAAATATTCAGCCGCCTCTTTCTGTATATGAGAATGTTCCGATGGAGAAACAGTTACTGTTGCCAAAGAAAAATCAAGATGATCAGAAAGTGATTGCGTATCTTTTAGGACGTGGGATTGATAAGGAAATCATTCAGTTTTGTTTGGAGTCCGGAAGAGTTTATGAAAGTGCATTTCATCATAACGTAGTGTTTGTAGGGATGGATGAGAAAGATAATCCGAAATATGCAGCTCTTAGAGGAATCGGAACCAGCTTTATAGGAGAAGCAAATGGAAGCGATAAGAATTATTCTTTTTCCATTTTTGCAGAGAAATCCAATGATACGGTGCATCTGTTTGAGTCAGCCATTGATTTATTATCCTATGCGACGTTGCAGAAATTAGACGGGAAAGAGTGGAGGAGAGAACATTTATTGTCACTGGCAGGTGTCTATCAGCCAGCAAAAGAAATTGAAAAAAGTAAAGTCCCTGCAGCGTTGGCCAGGACATTAAAAATGCATCCAGAGGTGAAGACAATCGTTCTGCATTTGGATAATGACCGTATTGGAAGACTTGCCACAAAAGCAATTTCTACAGTACTTCCGAAGCAATATCAGATAAAAGATGTACCACCAAAACAAGGAAAAGATTACAACGATCTGCTCTGCATCAAGTTAAATCTGGCAATTACAAAGAGAGAAAAAAGCATGAAAAAGAATATGTCTGGTCATGAAAAATATGAGAGATAGAAGGTGAAAAAAGATATGAAAATTGCAAGATATGAGCTGAAGGTTGTGTATAAGAAAGAACTGATTTTGATGATGGAAGACGATGTAGACAGCGAAGATTTGTTGAAGATTTTTTGGGAAACACAGTTGAAAGAGGAAAAAGAACAGAGTGAATTACTTGGAATTATTGCTGAAAAAATGTCAGAAGAAAGCTGTACGGAGCAGTGTGAAAGTTGTCAAAAGTATTGTCCGGCAAGTGAAGAATGTATGGAAACTGATGAAAATGTACGATGCACAAAGTGTGAATACTTGTGTGAAACTTGCGGGATTTGTGAATTGAAAGAATAAAAAAAGCAAGTGCTTTTTCGGCAAGTAAATCTTCTGATACCCGGAACAGTGAGACGGGTGCAGAAGAATACACAATACCAGCAAGCAACGCCTTTGGATTGCCACACAGGTTTCCTGTCTGGCAGTCTGCGGCAGCTTGTCAGGGAGAATCCCTGAAACCCTCAGAAAATGAAAAAGGAGAAAGTAACAATGTTGAAGTTTATTTGTGGAGTATTAGTAGGTGGCATTATAGGAGTAGTGTTGATGTGCTTGTTGCAGATTAACAAGATTCGGTAGACAAAAAGAAAGGAGATACAAGATGCAGGTTGAAGTATCAATGAAAGACAAGAAGAAAGCAGAAAGACGGTATCAGGAATATTTAAAGAAAATGAACAAGAAGAAGGGAGAACAGAAGAAATGATTGTAAAAGAGATGATAGCAGAAAAGGTATTTGCGGAAGGTGTAGCAAAAGACATTCGGAATTTTCTCCCAGCTAAATATGAGAATGCAGAATTTCAGGTAATGCAGATGAATAAAAATAATGGAGTCCAGATGGTAGGAGTACAGGTAAGACTACAGGAAGAAAATGTGTGTCCAGTTGTTTATGTAGAGCCGTTTTTTCAATGAAATACGTCTGGGTGAACCTGTTGAGAAAGTGATGAATGAAATTGCAAAATGCATGGAAGAAGCAGGCAATGCTCCGTTTGTGCACAACGGTATCAACCCAATGGATTATGATTCAGTGAAGGAACATCTGGCAGTGATGCTTGTAAACACCCAGGCAAACAAACGAATGTTACAGGAAATGCCTCATGAAAATATCGAAGATCTGTCGGCTATCTGTTATGTGGATTTTCCGGTAGAGTCTAACGATGGAAAAGCGACTATGAAGGTGAAAAATGAACATCTTAAGATGTGGAATGTGGATGCAAAAGAAATGTTCCATCAGGCCAGAGCAAATACCCAGCCTGTAAATACACCGATTCTTCAGTCAATGGACGAAATGATGTTGAGTATTTTTAATGAAGAAGGACATGCAACAAATTTATTAGATGAAAATGTTGATTTTGGATTTCGTTCACATGATATGTTGTATGCACTTACGAATGTAGAAAAGCAATATGGGGCATCTATGATCACGCAGCCAGAAGTTTTAAATAAATTGGAACAGCTTTTTCCAGAAGGATTTTATGTGTTACCGTCATCTGTGCATGAAGTTCTGATCGTTCCGGATAATGGAGAGATGGACCGAAAATGCTTGGTGAAATGGTACGGGAAGTAAATAAAAATGAAGTGGAACGGCAGGAAGTCCTTTCAGACAGAGTTTACAGCTACGATAAAGAAAAACACCAGATTCGCCAGGAACCAGATTCTATACAGAAAGTAAAGGAGATGGAGCGTTGAGAAAACGTAATGTAGCAATCCTTTTTCGATTGAACAAAAAAGAAGCAGAGGTATTGGATAAGAAAGTAAAGAAAAGTGGACTGAACCGGGAAGCTTACCTGAGACAGTTGATTTCCGGTGTTGTTCCAAGAGACGCACCGCCACCAGATTATTATTCCATGATGCGGGAACTTCATAAGATTGGAAATAACTTAAATCAGATTGCACAGAAAGCACATGTGTTAAATGTGATAGATGTGCAGCGTTACGATCAGGAAGTGTGGAAGTTCAATGAAGCGGTCCGTAAGATTACAGAAGCAGTAATACTTCCGGAGAAAAACGAATCATGGCAGTGACATCAATCTGGAGCATCAAAGGTTGGATTGGAAAAGTAATCAATTATGCGGAAAATCCAGATAAGACCAAAGAACAGACGAGCCAAGAACTGATTTCAGAAAGTGAAACCGGGCAATTACAAGGACTTAATGATGTGATTACCTATGCGGTGAATGCAGAAAAGACCAGACTGAGACAATCTAAATCAATGGAAATGGAAGTTGTCGGAGAATCGGAAGACTGATGGAACAGTATGTATCGGGACTTAATTGTGCACCGACAACCGCCAGAGAAGAAATGATTGCAGTCAAAAAGCGTTTTGGAAAGGAGGACGGAATTGTTGCGTTTCATGGCTACCAGTCTTTTGCACCGGGAGAATGTAATCCGGCAATGGCACATGAGATTGGAAAGAAGCTGGCAGAAGAATTGTGGGGCAGTCAGTATCAGGTATTGATTGCGACTCATTTGGATAAGGCGAATCATCTGCACAACCATTTTGTGGTGAACTCAGTTTCATTCATTGATGGGAAAAGATACCACAGGACAAATCAGGATTACCGGGATATGCGGATGGTGTCAGACCGTTTATGTAAAGAATACCAGTTATCGGTTGTGAGGCAGCCAGAACAGGGAAAAGGAAAACATTATGCCGAGTGGCAGGCAGAACAGGATGGGAAGCCGAGTTATCACAGCATGGTAAAGGCAGATGTTGACGAGGCAATCCGAAAGGCGAGGACTGAAAAACAGTTCTTTTTTTATTTGCGGGAAAAAGGATATTCTTTTAAGTTTGGGAAAGACATTACCATTCGTCCGGAAGGGCGGGAGCGTGGTCTGAAGTTAAAGCGGAATTTTGGAGAGAATTATTCACTGGAAGCAATCAGGGTTCGGACTCTGGAAGAAAATGAATTACCTGCCGAGAAGAAATTTCCGGTTCAGAGGCATTACCGGATTAGGGTATCCGGCAACTTCAAGCAGACAAGAAAAATCGGAGGACTTCGGGGATTGTATCTGCATTACTGTTATCTTTTAGGAATCCTACCGAAGAATCGCCCGTCAATATCTGCTAAACAGGTGCATGTATTGTTCCGGAGGATTTATTAAAACTGAATACCGTTTCTAAAGAAACGAAGCTGCTTTGCCATTATCACATTGATACTGCGGAGCAGCTTTTTCATTGAAAGACCATTTACAGAAACAAATGGAGCAGTGTGCGGAGGAACGGAAGCACTTGCGTTATAAGATTCGGGCAGACAGACCGGAAGAAGAAATACAGGAAATGAAGGAGCAGATAAAAGTTCTGACAGAGAAAATTGGAACGCTCAGAAAGGAGGCAGCACTTTGTGATGGAATCGCCGCACGTTCCAAGGTAATCGAAGAAAAATTTAAGATGGTGCGGGAAGAAAAAGAGCAGAAGGAGGAACAAAGGCATGAACACATCAGGCGAAGCCGCTGATTAGGTGGTACGAATGTCATTGGAAGTCGGTGAAGCAGCATTGAAGATCAGTGCACAGGAGCGAAGCATCTGGCAGTGATGCTGTATGCAGTCTTAAAAGAGAAGAAAAAGACAAAAGGCAGAGTAAGACTTGAAACATTGGTTAAATCAGGTAGACCACTGACGGTATTTCAGTGAAAGAAAGTGATCTGAAACAATTTGTTCAGGAAGCAAAACGATATGGCGTGTTGTACTGTGCAGTCCGAAATCCAAGAGGAAGCAGTGACGGATTGATAGATGTGATTGTAAAGGAAGAAGATGCACCAAGAATCAACCGTATCGTAGATAGATTCCAGTTTGCATCTGTAACAGAAGCAGCGAAGATTAAGACGGAAATTGAGCGGACACGTGCAGAAAAAGCAAAAGCCGGAAAATCAGAGAAGCAGGAAAAGAAGCCGGAAAAAGTACAGGTTCAGCAAGAAAAACAGGGACAGGCAGAGCCGGAAAAAGATTATCCGCAGAAATCCAAGGAGGATCAGCTTATGGACGAGTTGTTTGGAGAGTCGGTGAAGAAAGAGGGTAAGGAGCAAAACCCTTCTTTGGCAAAGACGACCAAATCCCGTCTGTCCGAGCCTACCTCAAAGAAGCAAGAGAAAACCGCAGAGGGTACTTCTAAGCTATTTACCCCGGAAAAACCAGAGAAACCATCGGTCAGAAAGGAACTTCGGGAAATACAGAATGCAAGGAAGAAAGAAGCGGAGCGGCGTGAGAATAGAAATGATCCGGTGAGAAATCAGGGAAATAAAGACCGGAATCAGATTCGCCACCAGCAGCCACAACAGAAACGAAAACCAAGGAAAGGGAAAGAGAGGTAAATTTTATGGATAATAGTTTTGATTCTTTATTAAATGCATCGGCTGTACCACAGGATGAAAAGGTACAGGCATTTATTGCGGAAAGCAAAAATAACAGGAATCGCTGCTATGAGTTGTCAGAGCAGGTAACCGCACAAGTGGCAACGGATGGGAAAATGCTGCAGAAGTATCTGGATGTACAGAGTACCTTTGATCGATATACTACCAATAATGCACTTCTGATTCTGGCACAAAGACCAGATGCACAGAAATTAGGTGACTATGGATACTGGAGAGATCATGGATTTTATTTAAAACGTATGGAACGACAGAATCCAGTTCTGATTTTAGAGCCAGGAAAAACATATAAGCGTGAAGATGGTACAGTTGGAAATTATTATAATGCGAAAAAGCTATATGATATTTCTCAGACTACAATGTCCGATACAACAATTCAAAAGTCAGAATATGAAGAACATGATTTAATCCGGGCGTTAGTCAGTACCCCTCCGGTAAATATTGTTGCAGCAGAACCAGAACAGATGCCGGATGAAAAAGGAGCATTTTTTAAACCGGAAGAAGGTTGTATTTATGTAAGAAAAGGGATGAGTGCACAGGAAATCTTTCAGAATCTTGTGCCGGAATTGGTATTTGCCGGATATGCGGATGGAAATCCACACTATGATAAAAATGAAGATGCATTTCATGTATCGTGTGCGTCTTATATGTTGTGTAAAAAATATGGAATGGATACCAGTCGATATAATTTTTTACATGCACCAGAGTTTTTTGAAAAAATGGAGACTCAGGAAGTGAGAGTGGAACTTCCAGAGCCAGAGATGCAGCGAATGCAATTTCTGCAAGAATGGCAAAGGTACTGGATCAGAATCGGAATGCAACTTACCGACAGTCAGAGGCTGAAAAAACCGGGCAAGACAGTTCTGAAAATATGAAAGATAAGAAAGAAATCCAGAGCCTGAAAAGAAAGAACAGAAATCCAGAGGACAACATAGAAAAGAAGCACGCTAGAAAAATTCGGGAAAGGAGAATGCAAAATGAGCAGTGATACGATTACGTTAGAACTGGACAAATATGAGAGCGGTGTAGTGTTCCATTCCCTGAAGGACAAGCGGAATCAGATGCTGAAAGAGGGAAAAGATACGGAGCTTGTCGATGATGTTTTAATGAAAGTCATTGAGAAAATCGAAGTACCGCCGGAGAAGGAAAAGCGAGGACGCAGAAGCCATGAAGAACGATGATGAGCAGAGCAGTCTGATGTTGGCGGTGATTGGAATTATCCCGGTTATCTGGTTTGCGTTACTTGTCGCACCTTATCTTTCGTCTGGTCTTATGGGGATTCTGGATGGAGTCCCGGAAGCAATGAACCATCCGTTTTACATTCGGTTATGTGGGGACAGTGTAAAAACTGTCCTTATTTTTTTGCTGTCTTACGGCATGGGAATCGGGATTTATATTTCTACCAAGAAACATTACCGACGAGGTGAAGAACATGGTTCTGCTAAATGGGGAAATGTGAAGAAAATAAATCGCAGATACAAGGAGAAGCGGTTTACAAAAAATAAGTTGCTGACCATGCATGTGCAGATCAGTTATAACATGAGGAAACATTTGCGAAATGTATTGACGGTTGTAATTGGCGGTTCTGGTTCCGGAAAGACCAGATTTTTTGCAAAGCCGAATCTGATGCAGGCGAATACTTCTTTTGTGGTTTTAGATCCAAAAGGAGAAAATCTAAGAGATACTGGGTATCTTCTGGAAGAAAAAGGATATGAGGTAAGAGTGCTTGACCTGATCAACATGGAAAAGAGCCATTGCTATAACCCGTTTGTATATTTGAAGGACGATAACGATGTGCAGAGATTGGTAACGAACCTATTCAAAGCGACTACACCCAAGGGAAGTCAGTCGAACGATCCGTTTTGGGATACTGCAGCTTCCATGCTGTTGCTGGCACTGATTTTCTATTTACGGTATGAAGCACCGGAGGAAGAACAGAATTTCCCGATGGTAATGGAAATGTTACGTGCCGGAGAAGTCAGAGAGGATGATGACCAGTACCAGTCACCACTTGATGAACTATTCGAGCGGTTGGAAATGAAGAACCCGGAACACATCGCGGTGAAGTATTACAAAGATTATCATTCTGGTAGTGCCAAGACATTAAAATCCATTCAAATCACATTAGCAGCAAGACTTGAAAAATTTAACTTATCCAGTCTGGCAGCACTGACCGCAACTGACGATTTAGACCTGCCATCACTGGGAGAGCGAAAAGTGGTTTTATTTGCGTTAATCCCGGACAACGACACCAGTTACAACTTTCTGGTGTCAATTTTGTATACCCAGTTATTTCAGCAGTTGTTCTATCTGGCAGACCATAAATACGGCGGGAGACTTCCGGTTCATGTGCATTTCCTCATGGACGAATTTGCAAATGTTTCACTGCCAGATGACTTCGATAAGATTTTGTCCGTTATGCGTTCCAGAGAAGTGTCAGTCAGTATTATTTTGCAGAATCTGGCACAGTTAAAGGCATTGTTCGAAAAGCAGTGGGAAAGCATTATGGGAAACTGTGACGAATTTTTATATTTGGGTGGCAACGAGCAGGGGACGCATAAATATGTCAGCGAACTTCTGGGAAAGGCAACGATTGACACGAACACCTATGGAAAGTCAACGGGACATTCCGGGAATTATTCCACCAATTATCAGAATACAGGGCGGGAGCTGATGACACCCGATGAAGTTCGCATGTTGGATAACCGATATGCGATTCTTTTTATTCGTGGAGAAAGACCAATTTTAGACGAGAAATTTGATATTTTAAAGCACCCCAATGTGAGACTTACAACTGACGGAAACGGAAAACCATATCTGCATGGAGCAGTTGACCGGGCAGTGGCAAGTATCTCACTGGGAGACAGCTAGAAGGTGAACTCACAGACGATGCACTGGAATCGGAAGATTACGAATTATTATCTGATGAAGATTTGGAAGAAATTATACAGAAATATGAGTAAATCCAAGAAAAATATATAGGAGGCTATCAAAAAATGAAGTTAGATATGCGAAAGAAGCAGGAGAAGAAAGAAACAATAAAAGTAACGAAAAAGCTGCCAATGACAGCAAAAATGAAACGTGCCATGGCAGTGTATATTGCAATGGTACTGATTATGACAGCAGGAGCAAGTACCGTATTTGCGGCAGACGATCCACTGACCGTAATCAATAATCTGTCCACATTTATCTTTGGACTGATTCGTGCTATCGGAATGATTTTACTGGGATTTGGAATTGTGCAGGTTGGTTTATCACTGAAATCTCACGATCCAAGTCAGCGAGCCAATGGATTCTTAACATTAGCAGGTGGTGTAATCATTACATTTGCAAAAGAAATCTTGAATTTGATTACGGGTTAAGAAGAATAGAAAAATAAAAGAAATGGGCCGGTGCAGGCTCACATGGAGCCGCACCGTTCCGACTAAGACAGGAGGTGTTTAGAACGTGTCAGATAACTGGGTAGTACAGAACTTGCAAAATGCCTTGGATACCTGGAACAGTAAACTTGCGGAAATCTGGCAGATACTCACACAGTCACCGGAAAACTTTAAGGGTGGCGGTATCTGGCAGGTGATTGTGCAGATTCATGGAGCGTTGCAGGCAATCGGCTATGCTTTGTTAGTGCTTTTCTTTGTAGTCGGAGTGGTCAAGACTTGTGGAAGTTTTACAGAGGTAAAAAGACCGGAACATGCATTAAAAATATTTATACGTTTTGCGATTGCAAAAGGCGTAGTCACGTATGGACTGGAGCTGATGATGGCATTATTTAACATCATACAAGGAGTGACCAGTACGATTATGCAGACCGCAGGATTTGGAAGTACGGAAGATACCGTTTTACCGGACGAAATCATAGAAGCGGTAGAAGATTGTGGATTTTTTGAAAGTATTCCTCTATGGGCGGTGACGTTGATCGGTGGACTTTTTATTACAGTTCTGAGCTTCATTATGATTATGAGTGTATATGGAAGATTTTTTCGATTATACCTATATACAGCAATTGCACCGATTCCGTTAGCTTCCTTTGCAGGAGAGCCGAGCCAAAATATTGGAAGAAGTTTCTTGAAATCCTATGCAGCAGTGTGTTTGGAGGGAGCGATCGTGGTACTTGCCTGCATTATATTTTCATTGTTTGCATCATCACCGCCAGTAGTCAATCCGGACGCAGCTGCAGTGACCATGGTGTGGAGCTATATTGGAGAATTGATTTTCAATATGTTGGTGCTGGTTGGTGCGGTGAAGATGTCAGATAGGGTAGTGAGAGAAATGATGGGATTGTAAAAAGGACGCCCGAAAGCATCCTTAAAATTTATTCTACAATGTTGTTGCTGTTGTTATACCGCATATTCCCCTGAGAATCAAAATGAACAGAATCTAAAGGAATCCCTCTCTGTCTGGCACGAGAAATCTGGAAGGACATATCATCTTTCATAGCTTTGTAGTATTGATGTTCCTGCCATTTGCGTCGCAGAGCAAAAATCCAGCTGAGAACAGAAAAGGCAGTCAGCAGATAGAGGATTGCAAATGCAAGTTTCTCATGAGTTGCTGCCCATGGATTCAGAATCGTGGAAACAGCAAGGGAGTATAACAGCGGTAAGGTCAGATTTAATCTGGCAGCAATCCGAAACAGCAGAGAAATCAAGAATAGAGCAACGGTAACAACAAGAGAAATCATAACAGTGATTGGCATAGGTCAGTCCCCCTTTCATTTACCCAAAGTATAACAGAGCAGAAAAAATATAACAAATGTGCGATTTGGAGGTGTATCGTTTTGGAAGTAAAAATTAACAAGGAAATCAGGGATTACACGGAAGCAATCTTTTTCGGATTGTCCCTAAGACAGTTTATCTTTTCAGGATTAGCCTGCGGGATTGCCGTTGGGCTTTATTTTTTGCTTCACCCATACATGAGTATGGAAACAGTGAGTTGGATTTGTGTACTGGGAGCTGCCCCATGTGTAGTGTTCGGGTTTGTAAAATATCATGGAATGACAGCGGAGCAGTTTATCTGGGCATGGATTAAATCGGAAATCCTGATGTCGAAAAAACTGGTGTTCCGGTCAGAAAATCTTTATTTTGATGCAGTAGAACCAGTCATTAAAAAATATGAGAAAGAAAGTCTGAAGAAGGAGGGACGCAAGAAAAATGATAAAAACGCTGAGTAATATCTTCAAGCAGGATAAAGAAAAATTTGTAATTCCAAGAAGCGTACAGCAGGTAATTCCCATCGAGACCATCTGGTCTGACGGGATATTTAAAATCGGGAGAAATAAATTTGCACGTACTTATAAATTTACGGATATCAACTATGCGGTGGCAAGCAAAGTAGATAAGGAAACCATGTTCCTGGAATATATGGATTTATTAAATTCGTTCGATTGCGGTGGAACAACAAAAATAACGATCAATAATCGCCGCTTGAATAAAGTGGATTTTGAAAAAGCAATTCTGATTCCGATGCAGGAGGACGGACTGGATTTATATCGGAAAGAGTACAACAACATGCTTTTAGATAAGGCAACCAGTTCCAACAGCATGGTGCAGGAAAAATATGTGACAGTATCCTGCTATAAGAAAACGATCGAAGAAGCCAGAACGTATTTTGCACGAGTGACAACAGAGCTGAACAGCCATTTTGCAAGATTGGGTTCCAAATGTGCAGAGGTAAATGGAGAAGATAAGTTACGGATTCTGCATGATTTTTACCGTACAGGAGAAGAATCTGGTTTCCATTTTGATATTCAGGAGAGTATGAGAAAAGGGCACAGCTTCAAAGATTATATCTGCCCGGATACTTTTGAATTTGAAAAAGATTATTTCCGCATGGGAGATCGTTATGGAAGGGTACTTTTTCTTCGTGAGTATGCTTCTTATATCAAAGACGATATGATAGCAGAACTGACCGATATGAATCGGAATCTGATGTTGAGCATTGATGTGATTCCGGTTCCGACTGATGAAGCAGTACAGGAAGTGGAAAAACGTCTGCTTGGTGTGGAGACAAATATCACGAACTGGCAGAGACGGCAGAATGCAAACAATAACTTTTCTGCTGTCATTCCGTATGATTTAGAACAGCAGAGAAAAGAGAGTAAAGAGTTTATGGACGATCTGACCACGAGAGATCAACGTATGATGTTTGGAATACTGACTATGGTGCATACTGCAGAATCGAAAAAACAGCTTGACGCAGATACGGAAACACTTCTGACAATCGGACGGAAAAAGTTATGCCAGTTTTCGGTTCTGAAATTTCAGCAGATGGACGGACTGAATACAGCACTACCCATCGGACACCGGAAGATTCCGGCAGTCCGCACACTGACTTCGGAGAGTGTAGCAGTGTTGATGCCATTCCGGGTGCAGGAGATTATGGACGCAGGAGGAATCTATTGCGGTGAAAATGCAATCTCCCATAACTTAATCATGTGTAATAAAGAAAAACTGTTAAATCCAAACTCATTCCTTTTAGGAGTACCGGGAAGTGGAAAATCCTTTAATGCAAAAATGCAGATTATATTCCTGGCACTGGCAACGCAGGACGATATCCTGATTTGTGATCCAGAGCGAGAGTATGCATCATTAGTTGAAGCAATGGGCGGAGAAGTGGTTCGCATTGCTGCAGGAAGCCGGGACATATCAATGCAATGGATATGGTAGACGGATATGGAGATGGCGGTGATCCAGTGATTGAGAAGTCACAGTTTATTTTATCTCTGTTTGAACAGTTGGATAAAAAAGGAATCAATGCAAAGGAACGTTCCATTATTGACCGATGTGTGGGAGAAGTTTATGAGGAATATCAGCATGGCGGAGCAGTGCCGACTTTGCGGGTGCTACGTGAAAAATTTTTAGAACAGGAAGAACCGGAAGCACAGGATTTGGCACTGGTATCAGAATTATTTACCAATGGAAGTCTGGACGCATTTGCACATGAAAGTAATGTTGATGTGAATAACCGTATCATGGTATACGACATTCTGGATTTAGGAAAGCAGCTAAAGACCATGGGACTTCTGGTTATCACTGATGCAATGCTGAATCGGGTAACAGAGAACTGGAAACAGGGAAAGCGAACTCATATTTTCTTAGACGAGTTTCATGTAGTATTTGAAAATGAGTATTCCGGAGCATTTTTTAACTCTGCATGGCGAAGATTTCGTAAGCGTAATGCATTTCCGACAGCAATTACCCAGAACGTGGAATATCTGTTAGATTCTGTTCTTGCAAGTACGATGATTTCCAACAGTGAGTATATCGTGATGCTTAATCAGGCAGAGTCGGACAGAGCAAAGTTGGCAACACTTCTGAATATCTCCACTGAGCAAATGGGATATATCACAAATGCAGATGCCGGTTGCGGTTTGGTGAAATACGGAAGTTCACTTGTACCGTTCGTCAATAGATTCCCGACCAATACAAGGTTGTATAAACTGATGACCACAAAGCCGGGAGAGGACAGTATCAACCGAGGAAGAATGTAACTTCAATAATCAATTTAAGAGAATGGCACCGGAAATCGTCACAATTTGTGGCGTTTTTTTTAGTGCCGGAAAAGGAGAAAAATATGTCAGAAATCAGATTTTCATCAAAGGAACACGAAAGGTTTTTTTATCAGATGTTAGCAAAATGCGGAAAGCACGACAGTTATTACAGTTCATTTTTCTATTGTGTGGGAATTTCTGAAGATACCAGAAATCATGTTGACCGCATGTTTGATTTTAAGGAGCGTTTGATTAAACCGGAAGCACTGCATGAAGGGTGGCAGACAGGCGGTTCGGCACGATTGACGAGACTGGCATTTAACTTGTGGAATGGATATGTGGAGAAAGGAGAAGAAAGTCTGTCTACCCCATACGAGATGTTTGATTGCGGTCATGCACCATATTTTTATGAAGCAATCCGCATAAGTATCCAGAATACTGCCGGGAACTGCCACAAGGTGAATAAAAAAGAAAACTGATCATGAACGCTAGATAAAGATTCAAATGGAGGAAAGCGATGGATCGTAAGATAAAAACACGCCAAGTCCATAAGGATATTAAAGTATAGATAAGACGGTTACGGTGACAGACCATGTCAAACATTCCTATGTCAGAACAAAAGAAACTGTCATGCAATCGACGGAGAAATCCAGTGATAGAGAGAATAATCCGGTAGGTTATGCAGAAGATGCGGCCAGCGAGTATGCTGACCGCATCTTTCACGAAACAGGGCATCAGTACGTAGACAGGCAGGAAAGATTATTGAACGGAAGAAAGAGAAGTTTCTGTTTCTTTGGCAGGCGAAGAAACAGTTTACCAGCCGAAAGAACAAATCCGACCAGTACCGCCTTCAGGCGGGGAAAAGGCACAGGAGCAGGGAAAAAAACTTGCTGTAAAAAAAATCAAGACTGTTGAGCGGGATAAAAGAACCATTAAGACCGGGAAAGCATCGGAGCAGGTTGTAAAGAATACCGGAAAGGGTACCATCAAGACATCTGGAAAATCAGTCAAGACTGCAGAACAGACGGCAAAGACCAGCATTAAGACATCGGAGCAGACTGCAAATGCTTCTGTCCGGGCAATGCATTATTCTATGAAAAAAGCAGAAAAAGCAGTGCAGACAGCAAGGCAGACTGCACAGAATACCAGGATTGCAGTGAAAAAGACAGCAAAAGCGGTAACACATGCAATAAAAGCGTTGATTGAAGCTACAAAAGCATTACTGAGTGCATTGACTGCAGGCGGTTGGATTGCGGTTATGATTTTGATTATCGTCATTTTATTTGGTGGTTTTCTATGCATGACAGGTGGGGATAATTCCAGTACGGTTTCTTCCGTCAGTGCAGAAGTAGAAGCATACGAACCACTAATCCGACAGTATGCAAATCAATATGGCATTGGAGAGTATGTGGAACTAATCAAAGCCATTATGATGCAGGAATCAGGCGGGAGAGGACTTGACCCGATGCAGTGTTCAGAAGGGAGCTTTAATACAAAATATCCCAAACAGCCGAATGGAATCACTGATCCAGAGTATTCGATTTCTTGCGGAGTGCAGGAGATAAAAAGCTGTCTGGAACGTGCAGGAGTAAAAAATCCTCTGGATATGGAAAATATTAAACTGGCATTGCAAAGCTACAACTACGGAAATGGATATTTGGAATGGGCGAAAGCCAGAGGTGGATATACCCTTGCAAATGCAGCAGAATTTTCTGATATGATGGCACAGAGAATGGGGTGGAGCAGTTATGGGGACAAGCAGTATGTACCGCATGTGCTTCAGTATTATGCATTTGGAAGAATCCCGACAGGCATCGGTAATCAGGCAATCGTTCAGGTAGCAGCATCTCAGGAAGGAAAAGGCGGAACAACCTACTGGAGTTGGTATGGATTTGGAAGCCGAGTAGAGTGGTGTGCCTGCTTTGTGTCATGGTGTGCAGACCAGAGTGGTTATATCCAGAGTGGAGCTATTCCAAAATTCTCTCTTTGTTCGGACGGTGTGAAATGGTTTGAAAGTAAAGGCAGGTTCCGGGACGCCAGTTATACCCCGGCGGTAGGAGATATTATTTTCTTTGATTGGGGAAATAATGGAACGATTGATCACGTTGGAATTGTAGAGAGTGTCAGTGGTGGAACCGTAAATACCATCGAAGGTAACAGTGGAGATAAAGTGGCAAGACGGAGTTACAGTATTGGAAGCAGTAATATCTATGGATATGGTGTTCCGGCATATTAGAGAAAATGTTGTTTGGGATGATAGTGGAGATATTTATAAAAATAAATCTCCTTTTTTAAAACGAAAAGAACCAGTGAGAGAAGCGTTAAATTTCACTCACTGGCTCAATTCATTTCAAATTTCTCGGACAACTCTGTCAGTTCTTTCACCGTTTCCTGGGTGTGATGCAACAGAGTGTCACGCATTTCTGGCGGACAGCTGGAATAAAGCATTTTCATCTGATTGACACCTTCATTCTCCAGAGAAACATCTGGATTTATAAGCGTATCTAAAGAGATGTGCAGGACCTTTGCCAATGCTCTCAAAATCAAATAGGAAGGATTCATTTTCCCTTTTTCAATATTGGCGATTTGCTTTACAGAAACATGGCTCAGATCAGAAAGTTCCTGTTGTGTCAGTTCTTTCTTCTTCCGGGCTTCCCGCATTTTCTGCCCTAAAGCAGTTAAATTATCAATCGGCATAATCGTTCACCTCAAGAATATTGTATCGTTCCGGTTTATACAAAGGAATGACCTTATTATGCTTGTTGAGAAGTACGATTATACCGATTTGACAAATGAAAAGAAAAAATGTGTTTTAGAGGATGTAGGACTTATG
>ENA-OQAA01000270-OQAA01000270.1-human-gut-metagenome-genome-assembly--contig:-NODE-270-length-36690-cov-2.900965_pt1 | contig 36690 bp, 38 predicted proteins | sample MGYA00242489_ERZ504515 | MGnify/ENA primary metagenome ERZ504515 (study PRJEB26092, sample SAMD00036237) | human gut metagenome | host: Homo sapiens | study: EMG produced TPA metagenomics assembly of... | reverse complement strand
TATTCAATGCATCAATTACAATCTTTCCTGATTTTGAGTCCAAATTTCCGGTCGGCTCATCAGCAAGTATCAGATCTGGATTATTAATCAGTGCGCGACATATGGCAACTCTCTGCTTTTCACCACCGGATAATTCATAGGGGTTCTTCTTTAACAGATGCTCTATCTGAAACTGTTCTGCATATTTCTTTGCTTCTGCGATCATCTTATTAATATTCTGTTTGCTTATGATCATCGGCAGCATGATATTCTCTTCTACTGAGAGGCTGTCCATCAGATAAAAATCCTGAAAAATAAATCCTATCTTACTATTCCGGATATCAGCAAGTTTGTCCCCGTATAGTTCACTGGTGTCTTCTCCCATAAATTTAATCGTTCCATCCGTCGGTTTATCAATCATTCCGAGTGTCTTAAGCAACGTTGTCTTACCACATCCGGATTTACCCATAATTCCAACGAATTCACCTTCTGCAACTTGAAAGCTGATTCCTTTTAACACATTCACATTATTTTTTGAATCCTTAAAAGTTGCTGTATTGTAACTTCTTACAAGATTTTCAACTTCTAATATATTTCTCATCAATTCTTATCACCCCATATTTTTGAAATTTCTTTCCATAAACGCCTGGTTGAAAAAATAATAAATATCATAAAAATAATTCCATATATGCATAAAATCCATCCTAACATTGCAACTTCCTTTTGTATCAAAACAATTTCCATTGTTCCGTAATAATAAGATTTTATAAATACTCCGCAAAACATTCCACTTATAACGACCACAATTGAAAGAGGCCAACACATGTCTCTGGATATTTCTTTCACAACGGATAAATGTCCTTCCTTCCTCTTCACACCAAGAATAGCACCTATCTGATATTTTCGTTTTAAATGCTCCTGATCATTCTGCAGCATTAACCATGTTATAAACATCGTAAAAATTAAAATAATAATCGCAACGAGGATTACTACCATTTGATTTAATACATTTTCTTTTTTATCAATCCCCTGAATTGTCAGCTTACAAAAAGCCTCATCTAGTTTTCCTTGTTGCAATTTCTCTTCTATGTATCGTGTTGAAACTGTCAGGTTCTTTTTTGGCACATTTATAATCATAAATATTTTTTTATAATCACTTTCTTTTTCTGCCTGCGTGAATATATTATCTGGAATAATTACAAGACCAGTCATAGAAAAGCCGATCATCTCTTTAATTTGTTCTTTCTTTATCTGGAAATTGTATTTATATTCCAATCCCTCTTCATCCATATTTCCACATTTACCAAGTGCGATTGATTTTATTTTTCTGTGTTGTTTATCTCTTAGGTCTGATTTACGACTCCCTTCTTTTCTCCAAATTCTTATTATTTCATTTTTATTTAACGATTCATTTTTATTGTAAATTTTATTATAGTCGCTAAGTGATATGGCAACCCAGGAATCCCCTCCCATTTCATTAAACCACAAAAACGGGAATTGTTTTGTAATACCATTAAATCGAGCTGTTATCACAGTATTTACTGCTGTCGTTTCTTTTGAATTACCGATACACACAAAATCATTTGGCATATATCTGTCATGAATTGTACCTCGAAGCATTAAAAATGTATTAAATATTAAAATGATTCCTAACAATATCTGCATTAACATCCGAAATCCATGTTTCTTTATGTAACAGTACCAATCATTCCAAGCTAATATATGCTTTTTATAATATTTCGACTCACTGTATTTTTCCATAAAAAAATCCAGTTCCGAATATCATAAGAATTATAAAACCTGTCAAAATACATATAAGTGCCATATAAGCCATCATTGGATCATTATTCACCAGCAGATAACCACTACTAATAACCAAGATACCCACTATAAAGTAAATAACTGATATCATCGAATGGATTCGAGATTCCTTAATCTTGAATATCTTATCTCCTAAATTCGTTCTGGTATCTAATAATATCTGCAATGTAATACATACGCCTATCGTCATGATCAGACAGCTTAGAATCAACACAAGATAAACTCTTGACATCGAAATGCCTTTGACAAATCTTGCATTTATTCTGGTATGAAGAATTTCTTTTATAATTTTCGTTCCAATTAAACCAAACAGAATTCCAAAACCACATGCAAGCATACCGCTTATTACATATTCCAGACCAATCATTACTTTTAAATTTTTCTTGCGTATTCCTAATAATTGAAATAATTTATAATCCCATATTCTTGTGTTTATATACGCTTTAACAGAATATCCCGTTACCAGAATCATAATTAAAATAATACATGGAATGATTATGCGTAACTGCTTTCTTAATTCACTTTGATATGCAAATTGTAACGCTTCAGTTTTTATTCCTGGGACTTGTGACAATGCCTCTTGAATATAAATAAGCATAAATATAACTGCAACTGATAATATTTCACTCATAAAAAAAGAAAGAAAATTTTTCCTATTATACTTAAAGCTTTTCCATACAACTTTGAACATGAATTCTCCCCCTTACATTAATATACCTGCCGTTAAAAATGCCATTAGAATAAGAATAAGAAATAACTTTACCATAATTGACATCACAACTACCGAATCCATAATATTCAATTGTTTCTTTTTCATGGTTAAAACAATATGGATAATATCGCAACAAATAAATATTACAAAAAACAAAGCAAAGCTTAATAAGTCCCCGCTCATTCGGCCATATTTTTTGACAAACACATATATATTCAAAAGGGATGTTTCTTTTTTTATCCAAACAACATACAGCCAATATACAAATGGAATCATTCCGATATTAAATATCAGATCAAAATACGATGAATAATGTATGATTTTTTTTACTATAGTTCTTTTCGATAGAAGAAATACTTTTTTCCAATATATTGACAGTCTCTTGTTGTATTTCTTCATTTGTTGGAATAACTAATGTTTTTTTCAATTTATTTATTTCATCCCTGCATAAACTGCACTCCTCTAAATGTTCCTCCACTATTTTTTGTGTATCTTCACTTACCACCCTATCTATATAAAGCGGAAGAATATCTTTAATTACATTACATGTTATTTTATTCATTATTCTCTGCCTCCATATATTCTAATATTTTCATTTTGGCTCTATAATAAGTTACTCTTGCCCAGCCAGAACTTTTTTCCAAAAATTCTTCCAATCTTTTCAAATGAAAGTTCCCCATGTATTCTTAATTCAAATACTATTTTGTATGGATCTTTCATATTTTTCAAAAAATTATGTATTTTCTCAACCTGTTCTTTATTTATTAGATTGTCAATAAACTCCGTCTGAATATCGACCTGCTCCGTTGGAGGCTCCCATTCCACATAGATTTTCTCACGCTTACAATATGTAAAATATGTATTTCTTGCAATTGTAAATAACCATGCACGTATATCTTTTCTTCCATCATATGAATTAATTGCCGTCAATGCTTTTGTAAAAGTTTCCTGTGTAATATCTTCTGCAATTTCTTTGTTCGATGATAAACCACACAAAAAATGATATACGTCCAGGTAATATGATTTATATATACAATCAAAATCCATGTGCTGTCCTCCTTTCCTTTATAATATTAACTATTCAATTTGATAAACGTTACAAATAAAATGTAAAGAACTTGCCAGCGGCAACTTTTCTTACATATTTGGATATAAAAAAAAATAAGTCAGGCAAATCAAAATATTGACCTTCCTGACCATTTATATATTTATCTGTTTTTCCGTGGTTTTCATTTTGAATCCTCGGTTCGTACTATATTGATTATTTTATAATTTATATCTACTTATATTCTTCCAGTTTTCCGGGAATCCCATTGCTTTGAAAAATAAATCCTGGTTTAGATTGCCCGTCTTTTTCATATACTGGTTAATTATCTGATTCAAAGATTTTTTAAATTCAGCAAAATCTTCTTTTGCCAGCAACATTCGAAAAGCAATCACAACAGAAAACAAATCGTTTTTTCCACATTTGTATTTATTTCCATTTTGCGGAAGTTTCATTTTTCTATGTAATATTGTATCAGGGATATCAAACCTGCTCTTATATGAAAATAACCTTTCATTATGAGCACAGACGTTTCTATATAAGGTAAGCACTTTCATGTACTGAATTAGTTCTTTTTCACTTACATAATCAAAATGTCGGCTAATTTTCGTTTTCATACTGGTCGTCAGAAATGAATACATCTTTGACATCTGTCCAAATGTTAAAGTTTTCATAATGACCCACATAGGAACATTTCCATATGTTTTTCTTTGATAAACTACATAAGCGTGATCTGTGCTTTTCTTTGCTTCTCTATCCAGTATAGCTATTAAAGCAGCAATTTTCTTTTTATTTGCTCCCGAGTTATTATAATGTACAGCATTCAGATAATCTTCCTGTTTTTCTGAATAAGTATCACAAAAATGATAAGAAATCAGCGATCTCATTTTTTGCTCAAAATGACAAAGATACCTGAAGATCAATGTACGAAGTTTTTCATCAAATTCATATAAAGCAACAAGATCCTCAAAGGTTGTGCCTTCCTTATATTTTCTTGTCATAGGATTATAAAACAGATTTTTATATCCATCTATTAAAGCAAAATAACTGATATCTTCTAATTTGGACACAGCAAATTTATGATCATTAACAATCATTCCTTTTTGCTCGATGAGATTATTGATTTGTTCTTCATAATTCAAAAACGGTTTTATCGGTTTTAACGCTTTTTCTGTCATTTTTCACCTTCTATAAAAATCTGCATATATAGAAAAACGGAGGGCCCTCAGGTCCTCCGTCCGGTCGCAGGCATCGCAAGTTTCTGCAACCTGATCACTGACAAAAATTTTATCACGAACCTTGCAAAAGGCAAGTGATTTTTGCAAACATTTGTCAGTAAAATATTATATGCGTATTTTTATACCGCATTCAAAACTTACTCTAACAAACAACATCTATAAGCCTTTCTTCTAAATTCTTTTGTTCACATACCTTACAAATAATTTCTGCACAACTATCTGAATAATTATATAAATTCCAACAAGCTTAAGCCAGTAACTCCAAAAAGCAGTTGAGATCTTTTCACCCATTGCCTCATACCAATGTGAATAGGTCATTACATATAAAAGAGCCAAACAAATACCTGTACCTAATGCTATATTCCCCACGCTGCAAATCTCAAAACTTAAATTCTTCTTTTGTTCTTTTTGTTTCATACCCATAGAATGAAAAAATTCATAACGTCTTTGGTAAGAAGACATTTCGGCCAGATTTTTAACAACCATAATAAAAACACCACTGATTAAAAGGGTTATCAGAATAAACAGCTTGCTAAAAAGCAAAAATATATTACTTATTTTCTGTTCTTTTAAAAACACAGTCTTATTATAACATATAGCATGTGGAGAATGACTGTCATCTGGTTGGAATACAGTAATTCCTTCTTTATCTGCGTGATCTTTTATCTCTTTCCATGCCATCTGCTCTTTTGTTTTTGGAAAAGAAAATACCTCTAACATTGAAACTTCTTCATCATCTGCTGCCTGTTTTTTCCATTGTTTATCAAAATATTCATCCGAAAATATAACTGTATCTTCACACCCTTCACCGGCATCTTCTGGTACGAATTTTCCAAATACGTTTTGTGTATGAATTTCTTTTATCCTATACTGATAATTCGCATCTTTTAAAATATTGGAAGATTCAAATTCCTTTTTATTCGGATTAAATTTACCAATATACAGCCATCCAAATAAATCATAAAGAACCTTATCAGTTACTTTTTCTTCCCTTTGATAATTCTGGTCCTCAATTCCTATAACAATTTCTTTCCCAGACAAACCATAAGCCTTCCCTGTTAGTTCTTTATATGTGGATTCGGATATTCCAATTTCTTCCTGTGAATAAAACATTGTTGCCCGGATCATCGGAATATGTTTAACTGTCCCATTATATTTTTCGGCTATTTTTTCACTGTATTTTTCATCGTTCTGGTGTGCCATCCAGATTATATCATAAGGATAATTACTATTTGTCTTGTCAAGAGGCAGAATCTCTACTATTTGTGTACCGATATAAGAAAGAGCAAAAAAATGTATTACAAATAACATCAGAATAATTAATATATTACTTTGATATTTACTATCAAGTTGATTGATTTTCAATGCATACCGAAAGTAAAAAGGTCCTTTTTTCGCCTGTTCAAGAATAAATGCCCCACTGAAAGTAATAATAAGAATTCCGCCTATCAGAAAATATATATGTGCAAAATAATATCCCCATGTTCCTGGCTTATATTGTTTAATTGCAAGTATTATAAATACAATCCCTAACACTGTAAGCAACAGCCATTTTGAACTGACGAGGCGTTTTTCCTTTATTTCCTCTTTCATCATTAAAGAGCTTAAATTTCTTCCGTCCATCCACACCAGGAGAATTATAAAGATTCCAAGCATAACTCCCAGACACAAAAGAATTGTATTTTTATATACGACCGGATCCACTTTTTGTAATGTAATAATCTGAGGATTGTATTGATTTAAGCAATATAAAATTCCATATAGGAGCAGATTTCCTGACAAAATACCAATTAAAAGTGAACCTATACATCCTATAATATATTCCGCAAAAAGAAGCATATAAGACATCTTCTTTTTCATCCCAAGCATAATAAAAGTTCCATAATCTTTTGCCCGGAGTTTAATATAATAGCGCATAGAAAATACCATCAAAAGTATTGTAACAACAGTTATTAATCCAACCGCTATCATAAAATCACTTTTTATTCCCATCATAATCGAAGGTTCTGTAACTGCCCGCACTACAACATCATTCAATCCCCAAAAGATAAATAATTCTGCTACGGCTATAATGTTACTGACAAAAAATAAAATATATTTCCGTATATTTGCTTTTAAAATTTTTTGTAAATTATTTTATGCAGCATATACCTTCCCACCCCTTACAATAATCTTGAATTCAAATATAGCTGATACTGGCATTAGTCTTTTTATAATTCCGCCATTTTGGAAAGGATTGTTTGATAAAATGTTTCTCTGTTACTACCCTTCTTTAATTCTTCCAAAATCTTTCCATCCTTCAACAGAATAATCCGGTCACAATAACTTGCCATCTGCGGGTCGTGTGTTACCATGACAATTGTCTTTTTATATTCCGATGAAATCTTATTCAATGCATCAATTACAATCTTTCCTGATTTTGAGTCCAAATTTCCGGTCGGCTCATCAGCAAGTATCAGATCTGGATTATTAATCAGTGCGCGACATATGGCAACTCTCTGCTTTTCACCACCAGATAATTCATAGGGGTTCTTCTTTAACAGATGCTCTATCTGAAACTGTTCTGCATATTTCTTTGCTTCTGCGATCATCTTATTAATATTCTGTTTGCTTATGATCATCGGCAACATAATATTCTCTTCCACTGAGAGGCTGTCCATCAGATAAAAATCCTGAAAAATAAATCCTATCTTACTGTTCCGGATATCCGCAAGTTTGTCCCCGTATAGTTCACTGGTATCTTCTCCCATAAATTTAATCGTTCCATCCGTCGGTTTATCAATCATTCCAAGTGTCTTAAGCAAAGTTGTCTTACCACATCCGGATTTACCCATAATTCCAACGAATTCACCTTCTGTAACTTGAAAGCTGATTCCTTTTAAAACCTTTACATCTTCTTCGCTTTCTTTTATTACAGATTTTCTATAGTTTCTTACCAAATCTTTAACTTCTAATACATTTCTCCTCATCTTTTAATCCTCCTTCAATTTTACGTGTAATATATAGTGCAAAACCTCTTTGCACAAGCAACTCTAATGCAATATATCCTAAGCAGGCAACCAGCCAATACTTTGTAAAATTCCATTTATTAACTTCCCCTGCTTTTTCCATTCGTAATAAACATGCAATAAAATGTATGACGGACATAAAAATACCGGCTGCTAATGAAATCATTCCGACACTTTGCATTTCCAAGAGATAAAGAGCTTTACGTTCTTTTTTTTTGCATTCCCATACAACGTAAAAATTCCTGTTTCTTTTTATAGGATGGGATTTCTGATTCAACCTTTATTTCCATAATAAAAATCGAATTTAAAAATAATGCTGTTAAAATAAACACCTTGCTTAATAAACGAAACATCAATAATGTTTGCTGTGTTTTTACAAAAGATTCTGTGTAATATATAATGTTTTGTTCATTTCCATCATTAATAATTTTTGTTCCATGTTTTGTGGAATAAGTTCTTATTTCTTCCCAGAGATTACGTTTATTTTCCTGATCAAATTTAATTAAAATCAATTTAGACGGTTCATTTTTTGTCTGTTCTATTCTTTTATATTCTTTCTCAAAATATTTATCAGAGATATAATCAAGGATTCTGACCATCTGTTTGTTGTATATTGTCCAATCACATTTTCTGTATACATTTTCTTGATTTTATATAGATGGCGTTTGGATTGAGCGGAATTTTCATTTCTTTTCCCTTTTACTACAATTGAATGGAGTTCTTCACTTTTATCATCTGAATATCTTCCTGTATACATAATTCTATAATTGAAATGAAATGTTCGATCCTTTACGCTTCTATTGGGATGATTTTGATCTTGCATTGCTACTACTATTTGTTTATTTTTTAAATGTAATGTCTTTCCAGTCAATTTATTGTAATAACTTTCCGAAATACCGATTTGCTGATCGCCACTAACGGAAGTAACCCTCATCATTGGAATTTCTGTTATTTTCGTTTTATCAGCCAGAGAATCTATATACTTCTGTTCACTTGTGTTTGCCATCCACAACATATCATATGGATAATTTTTCGCTTTATAGTGTTCTATTGGTAATAATGAAGAAATTTCTGTGCTTATATATGTAAGTGCAAAAAAATGAATAACAAAAAACATTAATACCAGCATCAGGTTATTTTGATATTTACTGCTAAATTGATTTATTTGTAATACATTTTTCAAGTAAAAAAATTGTTCGTGTTTTTTTATTTCTTCCAGTAATACACCCATGCCAAAAGTTAAAATTAAAAATCCACCAATTATCCATATAAAATATGCATCATAATGCACTTCTTCATAGCTTGGAAACATAAACCAGGCAATTACACTCAATATAATTCCTATAATAACTGCAATTGTCCAATATCCTTTTTGCGGACATTTCTGAATCTTTTCTTCAGCTTGTATCAGTGAACTCAGATTATGATTTTCAATCCATACTATGACAGCAAAAAACGTAAAAATCATAATTCCGATACTAAATTTTATTGAATACACATATATATTCAAATTTGCCGTTACTATTCGTACAAAATATAAAGGTGCAATTTTGTGTAATAAAAACTGAATGCCATACAATATACCAGTTCCAAGAATAAGTCCTAGTATTGATGAGAATACCCAGCCAAGAACATATTCTATCAACATCAAACTAAATACCATTCGTTTGTGCATTCCCATCATAATAAATAATCCATAATCTCTTATTCTTGATTTTAAATAATAAATCATAGCATACGCCATCAACATTATAGTAATAACAGAAATCATTCCTAAAGCCATAGTAAAAATCAATTCTAAAAAGAAATGCTGTTTCGGTATCTTTTACAATTTTGTAATACAATCTCTTTTAATCCACGAAATACAAACAACTCCATACTTGCAACAATATTACTCAAGAAAAACAAAATATAATTCTTTAAATTACTTCGAAAATTTTTATAGATTATTTTTGTTAACATCTACATTCCCCTCTCCATTTTGTAATCTGCAGCTAGCTACTTTGCTCCACATAATAGCATAATTCTACTTTACACCACATAGTAGTTATTGTCAATTCGATTACTTATCTATTGTCATGTTTTCTGGCTATGTTATAATATTGATAAATAGATTAGAAAATATCAGGTGATGCAATGTATGATAAATCTCAATTAATGCGTGGAACATTAGAAGGATGTATTTTAAAAATATTATCCCAAAATACATCTTATGGTTATGAAATTGTTACAACTCTTCTGGGTTATGGATTTAAAGATATAAAAGAAGGAACCATTTATCCATTATTGGTTCGTCTTGAAAAGAAAGGAATTATTACTTCTGAGATGCGCCCCTCTCCACTGGGTCCAAGCAGAAAATATTATTCCATTACACCAGATGGAGTAGAATATTTGAACGAATTTAAAACAAACTGGAAACAGATATCCCAATCTGTAAACCAGGTATTTGATACGGAGGTATAAAATCATGTTGAATAAAAAAGATCAAAAAATAATACGGCAAATGATGCGCCATATCCGTACCTTTCCTTTGTTAGATTCTGAAATTAGGCAATTTGAACGGGATCTTACTGGAATGGCTCTTGAAGCCGAAAAACGCAGGGAGGATTTTGAAGAAATTTTAGATATGACTCCAACGGAATTTTGTGATGAACTGCTCTGCTCTATTGGCGGCAGAAAAACTCCAGGTGGACGTCGTCTGTTAAAAGGTGCTGGGATTTATTATCAGCTAACGGGACTTATTGGAACGGCGCTTCTTTCTTTGGTTTTCTTAATTTCCCTATTTTTGACGATTGTGATTCCTTCGGAACTTGGATTGGAAGAAGTAATTCTTCTATTTGTTGCAATAATCGGTCTGATATTCTTTGGGGCATTTTTATTATTTGGAAATATCGCCGAACGCAATTGTGGCGCAACCGAAAAATCTGCACAGCTCGTGAATAATGGGAAGATTTTGTTGATAACTGCAGTTATCTTCGATATCGTAGTTACTCTTTATATGATTTTTAATGCTGGAGCGTCTGTAGGACATTTTAATTATAAGCTTCCGCTTCTTATGCAGGTTATTATCTTTTTCTCCTGTTATATGCCTGCAATTCTGTACATTATCGGTGCAAAGAGGAATCTGCCACGAGAGTATGCTTTTAATGATATATAGAAAATATTAGCTAATTATGTAGAAAAGTCAGGAAGATTAAATATAATCAACCTGACTTTTTTATCAAAGATTATGATCAGTTTCTCTCTTTTCCTACTGGGCAAGCCCTCGCGAATTGCTTTCATGCAATTTAGTCAAAAAGAAAGACCCTGTATAAAACAGAGCCTCTGGCATTTTCTTTTGAGAGTCTGCATTCTCTAGCCATCAACCGACTGCAATAACTTAATTAATTGCAAAGAATATGATGGCACAAACAAGTATTGGAATCATACCAATCACACTGAATATAATGCTTAATAACTTATATACTTTGGTATCGTAGCCCGGAATATACGACTTCTTTGGATTGTCTGGATTATATCGTATCTCGATTTTTGCCCCCTTCTGTGGGACATGATGTGATAGATATGCACCAGTATTCGTATATAGGACATTGTTAACTTCGTACTCGTATAATGGATAGAAACTCAGACCGTCTCCGGAATTTTTAGCCAAAATATCCTTCAACTGTTGCAACTGTTGTAAACTGTGCATCTCGTTGTTTTACTCCTGTTAATAAATCCTAAGATAAAGGCCGGTATCAGAAAACAAATTCCCAACCCGCATAATGTGAAAGCTAATCCAGGTTCCATATATATGCCTCTCTTGTCATCTTTCTGTATGACACTAATTCAATACATAATTTCTGGTCGTAATTCCACTGACTCTTCCCTTGGCATTGACAAGCACTGCCTTAAAGATAGTCTCGCCTTCCGGCATCTCTACCGGTCCGGTGTATTTCGTGGATGAAGTTGTCGGTTCTGACTTGTCGGTTGTATAATATGCTGTATATCCATCCGGTACTTTAATCTCAATCTCCTGGGCACTGCTGTACTGTCCGGTTGACGGAGATACTGCCGGTGCATCCTCAATTGGAAGTTCTACGGTATATGATTTCCTTACAGGGAGACTTGGAATGCCGGCTTTATTTACCGCAATTGCATAGATAGTTGTGTCACCTTCTTCAATCTGGATCGGTCCGGTATACTTGCGGCTTCCTGTTGTTGGTTTTTTCTTATTCTTTGTGTAATAAATTTTACATCCGGATGCTGCCGTCAGCTTTAACTGCTGGACATCATCATAATCTTCTCCGTCATCTAGACTGAATTTCGGAGTTTTTACTATATATTCCGGAAGTGCGTCTGATATCGAAGAATCAGCTTCATCCAGAAGTTCCGGAATCTTCTCTTTCTGATCAGAACGAATATAGAATTTGATACATGCACGGTATAATTCTATATTCTCCCCCTGCTTTTTCAGTGCAGATGTAAATAAACGTTCTGCTTTATCTGCATTATCCTGTGCCTGATATACCTTGGAAAGGCCGGTATAGGCTTCCGGTCTGGTATCATCTTTTGCCATTGCGTTGCGGAAGCTGTCCTCGCGGTCGTATAGTCATTCCGGCCAAGCGCCCGATTTCCTTTGTTCACTGCACCAATATACGATGTCAGGTAAGCAAATACGCCGACCACAGCTATGATCAGAAGCAAAAACAGGGCAAGTAATAAAGCACGTTTTTTCTTTTTCTTACGTCTTGCTTTCTGTCTTGCACGTTCACGGTTTCTACGCCTGCGTTCTTCTTCGCTCATCTGCCGGACGCCACTATGGCTGGTGTTCCGATTGCGGCCGGAAGCATTTCTTGCTGCTCCTGCAGTTCTTCCCGCATTTCTATTATTTCTATTTCGGGTTGAACGTGTCGTATATGAGTCATTGTATATATCTTCATCACCATCTATTGCACCTTTGATCTGTGCTGTAAGCATATCATCTAATGGGTTGTAGTCCGGAACAATGCGGACCTCTTTTCCGCAATGTCTGCAATACAATTCCCCTTCAGGTATTCTCTGACCACAATACCTACATCTCATTTTATGCCATCCTCCTACTGTGAATACTATCTTTTATCCATTTTTCTCATTCAAATATTGTTCAAATTCTTCAGAAGACATCAGAACTTTCCGAGGTTTTGTCCCCTCTTCCGGTCCGACAGCTCCTGCCTCACATAACTGATCCATAATTCTTGCCGCACGGTTAAATCCTATCTTAAAAGCCCGTTGTAACATTCCGATGGATGCTTTTTCTTTTTCGATAATCAGTCTTCCTGCATCTGCAAAATATGCATCATTTTCATTATCATCATTTCCGCCTGCTCCGCCAAGTGGATTGCCGGTCGGAACCGTATTCATGTGAGTCTCTATTTCCTGATTATATGTAACATCTCCGTTGTGTTCACACAGATATTCCACAACCTGCTGTACTTCCTTATCCGTCACAAAGGAACCCTGCACCCTGGCCGGTTTCTGATATCCGGATGGATAGAACAGCATATCACCTTTTCCGAGAAGCTTTTCTGCCCCGTTCATATCAATGATCGTTCTGGAATCGACTCCCGATGATACGGAAAATGCGATTCTGGAAGGCATATTTGCTTTGATCAATCCGGTGATGACATTCACAGATGGTCTCTGTGTTGCGAGCACCAGATGGATTCCGGCTGCTCTGGCAAGCTGTGCCAGACGGCAGATGGCTTCTTCCACATCTCCCGGAGCAACCATCATCAGATCGGCAAGCTCGTCGACGATGATAATGATCTGCGGCATCGGATCCAGCTTTTCCCCATCTTCTGTCTGCACGCCGAAGCTTTTGATCTTCTCATTATATCCCTTCATATCGCGGACGTTATATTTGGCAAATGCCTGATAACGTCTGGACATCTCTCCCACTGCCCAGTTCAGTGCACCTGCCGCTTTTTTCGGGTCGGTGACAACCGGAATCAGCAGATGTGGAATGCCGTTATAGACACTCAGCTCTACGACCTTCGGATCGATCATGATCAGTTTTACTTCATCGGGATCCGCTTTGTATAACACACTCATGATCAGGGTGTTGATACATACGGATTTTCCGGAACCGGTCGCACCGGCGATCAGGACATGCGGCATCTTTGCGATATCCGCAACGACTGTCTTTCCTCCGATATCTTTACCGACGGCAAATGATATCTTGGAAGGGCTGTTCTGGAATTCCGGTGATTCCAGAAGGTCACGCAGCATAACTGCGCTGTTCTCTTTATTCGGGACTTCGATTCCTACTGCTGCTTTTCCGGGGATCGGAGCCTCAATACGGATATCTGCGGCTGCAAGATTCAGCTTGATATCATCGGCAAGTCCGACGATCTTGCTGACCTTAACACCCATTTCCGGCTGTAATTCATATCTGGTGACAGACGGACCACAGCTTACATTCGTAATCGTTACATTTACACCGAAGTTTTCCAGTGTCTGCTGTAACTTCATAGCTGTTTCACGCAAATGTGCATCCGACTCACCGCCGCCACGTTTTCCGTGCTGAAGCAGGGATAACGGCGGACATTTGTATGCCTTTTTCGGTTTTGTAGAATCGGCTGCAACACTGGCTGCAACATCCGCAACTTCATCTGCCATTCCTGCAGCACCCATCTTAGGATTTTTCCGCCGCACCGGTTTTTCTTCCGGTGCTGTACCTGCTGCAGATTCTGCAGCGTTTTTAACAGGTTCCGTTCCTGCAACTGCCGTATCTGCCGTATCAGATGCTTCCGGTTCCGGATCCGCACGGTGAATGACAAATTCCGGTTTTTCCGGTCCTTTCGCTGTCTTTGGATCGATCGGAAGTTCTCTTACTTCCGGTGATTTCTTCGCAATAGAGGTATCAAAGGAAACCCCTTCTACATGTTTGTCTCTTCGTTTTTCCGTGCCGGAAGCTTCCGCTTCTGCCCGTTCTCTTTCACGTTGCGTCCGCTGTTCCATGCGTTCGCGTTTTCGTTCTTCTGCAAGTTCTTTGTGCCGTCTGGCATCTTCTCTCGCTCTCGCATATGCCTTATCACTGCCAGCCTTTACACCTCTTAATGCTGACTTTCCGGTGATAATGACGAGACAAATGATCATAAAGATGATCGTAATAACATAAGTTCCTGCCACACCGATTGCAGGTGTCAGAACAGATGCTACAGATTTTCCGATCTTGCCGCCCATGTCATCGATAAGGTGTAACAATACTTCTGCAAGGATCAGAAGGATCACGCCGATCAGACTCTTGACATATGCATTGCGGTTGTCTTTATTCGATATCAGAAATGATACAAGTCCGAACAGGATAAAAGGGATCACATACGCTGCAACGCCAAAGACATTCCATAAAAATCCAGATATCGCATCTCCTAAAAATCCTGCAATGCCAAAATTACTGATCAGAAGAATAATGCTGACTGCAAGAGTTGTCCAGATCAGGATCTCATCTATCAGAAAACTATTACCATTTCCGGTTGATTTCCGGCCGGCAGTTTTTCTTTTTCCGGTTGTTCTTTTCGTTGTTTTTCTTGTTGTTTTTTATTCGAAGACGGCTTTTTTGCTGTCGTATTCGTCTTTTTTCCAGTTGTTTTACTTTTGGTAGACTTTGCTGCCATTACAACTCCCCCTTATGATGGCAATACTAATTATAATTATAGCATTTAGGGGTTTTGATGTCATTACACATTTTCGTTCTTTTTTTTATTTCTTTCATTGATCATTTCGTGCAATTTATTCAATGCATCTTTTAATCCGCCGACTTCATTGATGAGTCCTTCATGTACCGCATCTTTTCCTTCCAGCAATGTCCCGACATCTTTTACCAGTTCTGTCGGATTTAACATCAGGGTCTCGATCCGCTCCTGTGTCATAGCCGAGTGATCTGCCAGGAATCTGGTGATCCGGTCCTGTGTTCTCAGCATATTATCCAGACTCTGCTGTACACCGATAAACATCCCGTTCGAGCGCACCGGATGAATGACCATTGTCCCGCTTGGCACAATAAAAGAATAGTCCGCAGATACGGCAAGCGGGCCTCCGATGGAATGACTTCCTCCAAGAACCAGTGACACAGACGGTTTACTGAGTGAGGCGATCATTTCTGCAATGGAGAGTCCTGCTTCCACATCGCCGCCAAGTGTATTCAGAAGAATCAGTAATCCGTCGATCTCATTACTGTCTTCGACTTCCGCAAGCAAAGGAAGTAAGTGCTCGTATTTGGTTGCCTTGGTGTTTCCCGATACTGCTTCATGGCCTTCAATCTCTCCTACAATAGTAAGTAATTTGATCCGGTGGCTGTCCCTGCTGTTCTCAAGATTAGCGCTTCCTGTTTCTTTCAGTTCTTCAGTCGGTTCCGCACTTTTTTCTTTTTCCTTTTTCTCTTCACTCATAAAAAATACCTCCATACTTTTTTCTTAGTATGGAGGTATCGGATTCTTTTTATTCATCCAGTTGTGATATACATCCTGAACGTCATCGTCATCATCCAGCATATCCAGAGTTTTCTGAATATTGGCGATATCTTTTGCGTCTGTCAGTTCTACATATGTCTGAGGGATCATTGTTACTTCTGCAGATGCCATCGGGATTCCTGCTTCTTCCATTGCAAGACGGACTGCACTGAAATCGTCCGGATCAGTCAATACTTCAAAGCTGTCTTCCTCTTCTACAAAATCTTCTGCTCCTGCATCGAGTACCTGCATCATCAGCTCATCGGCATCACCTTCGTATTCTTCTTTATCGATTACGATCTGACCTTTCTTATCGAACATGAATGATACACATCCAGGTGTTCCTACATTACCGCTTCCCTTTGTAAATGCGTTCTTTACGTTAGATGCTGTACGGTTCTTGTTATCTGTAAGAGTCTCTACGATGATAGCTGTACCGTTCGGTCCATAGCCTTCGTATGTAATGTGCTCATAGTTTGCCGCACTCATATCTCCGGATGCACGTTTGATATTTCTTTCGATGGTATCATTCGGCATGTTATTAGATTTTGCTTTTGCAATTACGTCACGTAATCTGCTGTTGTTAGAAGGATCAGAACTTCCGCCTTCTTTTACAGCTACTGCAATCTCTTTACCGATCTTTGTAAAAATCTTTCCTTTTGCAGCATCATTTTTTTCTTTCTTATGCTTAATATTGGCAAATTTTGAATGTCCTGACATGTCTTTTACCTCTCTTTATCTATTTGTTTTTATCTTTTTTTAAAATTGTATTATTACACACGTTGTCTATTCTATCACGCTTCGAAAACTTTTTCAATCTTAACTGTCTGAATTATATTATTATCGATCTGTAATACCGTGAAACGATAGCCGTCATAGTCAACAACACAGGTTTCGTCTTCTCCAGGGATGTGTTCCAGTTTATCGATCAGAAATCCATTCAGTGTCTCATAATCTTCTTTGTCAAATGTTACCGGAATCAGATCTTCCAGATCCTCCAGTTCAGTCAGACCATTGACAATCATACTTCCGTCATTCTGTTTTTTGATCATTTCGTCTTCTTCATCATATTCATCCAGAATATTTCCGACGATCTCTTCCAGGATATCTTCCATTGCGACAAGGCCAGAAGTCTGTCCGTATTCGTCCAGCACAACGACCATATGATTTTTAGCCGCCTGCATTTCTTTGAAAAGAGTATCAATGCTCTTTGTTTCAGGAATATATGTAACCGGACGTAGGTATTCCTCCAGATTTTTTACCGGACGTTGCCGTTTTGACTTGTCCAGATAGCCGGACGTTGCATCTCTCAGATGAATGATCCCGATGATCTCATCGATATCTTCCTGATAGACCGGAAATCTTGAAAAGCGTTCATCCAGCATGAATTGCAAAGCCTCTTCCAGTGACCAGTCTCCATCGATTGCTACAATATTTTTTCGGTGGGTCATAATATCCTTTGCATCCTTATCCATATAACGGAAAATATTGCGGATCAGACCTGCCGCTTCTTTCTGCATCTCTTCGTCCATTTCATCTTCGTGAAATATCTGTTTCATTCGTTGGAATAAACTTCCCTCTTCCATAATTAATTATCCTTAACTCCTTCTCTATGTATGAAGCTCGAAACTGATTCGAATTGCTTCATCAACCTTGTTCATTATCTCTTCGTCCAGATGACATACCAGATCCTTAAGTCTCTGCTTATCAATCGTACGGATCTGTTCCAGTAAAACCACGGAATTTCTGACAATATGATACCTTCTTGCGTCAATTTCCACATGTGTCGGTAATTTCGCTTTGTTCATCCTTGAGGTGATCGCCGCACAGATGACGGTCGGGCTATGCCTGTTGCCAACATCATTCTGTATGATCAGGACTGGACGAATTCCACCCTGTTCCGATCCGACTACTGGACTTAAATCCGCATAATAAATATCTCCTCGTTTCACCTGCACCTTGCTTCACACTCCGATTCTTAAGATATACTAAGTATTTCCCTTTTTCTCGGATGTATTCTGCAAAATTTCAAGAACACACGGCGATTTAAAAACTGTCGACCTGTTCTACGACTTCTCCATGCCGGATGTATTCTCTCGGAATACGTTTATTTAACACACACACAAATTCATAATTGAATCTACCGGAAAGTTCTCCCAGTTTATCAACAGAAAGGAACTCTTTTCCATCACGTCCGAAGATGACAACCTTATCTCCGAATTCTACATCTTCAATTGCCGTTACATCAACCATGAACTGATCCATGCATACACGACCGATGATCGGTGCTTTTTGTCCATGGATCAGGACGTAGCCTTTATTGGACAGACTTCTTGGATACCCGTCTCCGTATCCGACTGGGATCGTCGCCACCTTTGTCGGACGTGTTGTGATATAAGTTCCTCCATAACTTACCGGCTTTCCCTCCGTCAGCCATTTTACATGTGCAACATGGCTGATCAGTTCCATTGCAGGTTTTAATGGTACTTTATCTTTTTCCACCTCATCGGACGGATACATTCCATATGTTGTAATTCCCGCACGCACAATATCCATATTAGCTTCTTCCAGATCAATGATGCCGGCACTGTTGGAACAATGATAATACGTGAATGTAACGTTACGCTTTTTCAATTCCTCTTTCATCCAGAGGTATTTCTCCAGCTGTTCTTTTGTAAATGTCTTATCTTCTTCATCGGATTTGGCAAAATGCGTGAACATACCTTCCATTACCAGATTCGGCAGCTTGCTGATTCTGGCGATCTCATCTGCATTTTCCTTCGTAATCTGGAAACCAAGTCTTGCCATTCCTGTATCAAGCTTAATATGGACATAGACGTTACATCCCATAGCTTCGGCAAGCTCAGATACTTCTTTTGCCATCTCATAGCTGTAAACGGTCATACGTATCTCGTTACGGATCATTACATCCCACTGATCAGGGAAAATGCATCCCAGTACCAGTACTGGCTTTTTCAGGCATGCATCTTTGATCAGTATCGCCTCGTCCAATGTGGCAACGGCATATCCCCAGATGTAATCCATCGGCTCCAAAAGTTTTGCGATCTGGACAGCCCCGTGCCATAACCGTCCATTTTGATGACTGCCATCATCTGGGTATTTTTATGAATATTTTTTTTCATCATTTCTATATTATATTCAACCGCATCTAAATTGACTCTGGCTAAAACTCTTGTATATTGCTTCACTGTTATTCTTCCTCCAGTTTCATTAATGCTTTACTGATATATTCTATCAGATCTCTCGCCATTACACTATATACGCCTTTTTCAAATTTTGCAAGGTCACCGGACAATCCATGTATATATGTGCCTAATTCTGCAGCATCTTCTGCTTCTTTCCCTGCACCATCCATCCGGAGATCACGCCGGCGAGAACATCTCCCGATCCGGCTTTTGCCATTGCACTGTTCCCGGTAAGGTTCATACGTATACCTTTCTCTTCGCTTGCGATCAGCGTTCTTGAATCTTTCAGTACGCAGGTAATCCGGTACCTGGAACTAAAATCTTTCAGGATCTGGATCCTGTCTGCTTTCAGTTCCTCTACAGAAATGCCTGTAAGCCTTGACATTTCTTTCATATGCGGTGTGATCACAAATCTGCGCTCGGCCATCTGATTCAGATAATTTTTATTCTCTGCAAGAAGATTCAGTCCGTCTGCATCAATCAGACAAGGTACCTTTACGTATTCAATCACGGTTTTTAATATTTTTTCGGAAAGCCTGCTCATTCCAAGACCTGAACCGATACATACACCATCTGCCCATGTAAGAAGTGATAACAGTTCTTCTTTATTATATTCCTCATATGTTGTGATAATTGCTTCCGGAAGGAGTGTCTGTAAGATTTCCCGATTATCTGAGGAAGTGTATATTCTCACCAGCCCGGCTCCTGTCATGTAAGCGGCATGCGCATTCAGATAAGCGGCTCCGGCCATTCCTTTGCTTCCAGCTATCACGAGGAGTCTTCCGTACGTGCCTTTGTTTGAATCTTCCGGTCTGTCCGGCAGCATCTTCCGGTAGATATCTTTTCCGGCTGTCCGGACTATTTCCTGATCCTCACAGATAGAATCTGTAGAAATGCCGATATCCGGCACGATAACCCTGCCGGCCATAGTTCTGCCCTGTGACAGCTCCAGACCAATCTTTTTTAACTGGAATGTCACTGTATAGTCCGCTTTGAAAGCGCAGCCCAGAATACAGCCTGTTGTGGCAGAAAGCCCGGACGGGATATCTACCGCAAACTTTGTTCCCCTCATCCGGTTCATCTGTTCGATCACCTGACGATATCTACCTCTACTTTACGGCTCAATCCCACTCCAAAGACGGCATCTATGATCACACTATAGGAGTCTTCCTGCGGCATTCCATAAGTAATCTTCCCGCCGCATTCCTGTAAGCGGTGCATCTGTTCCTGTGTTTCCTCGGTATAATGCTCCGGGTTTCCCACACAAAATGTCTCTACGGAGTATCTGTTATTTTGTAAAATACGGGCAATTGCGAAACCGTCCCCTCCATTATTACCCGAACCACAGACAACGCAGACATGCGAAAGATCAACCTTTTCATCTTCTAATACCTGTACACACGCCTGCGCTGCATGTTCCATCAATTCCAGGGAAGGAACCCCTAATTTTTGAATTGTATACTGATCTGCTGCTTTCATCTGTGCTGCATTCACCCAAAGCTGCATCCAATCATCTCCCATCAAGTCCTGCTTTATACTTACCGCAACAAAAGAACGTGTAAAAATATGTCCATCTTCCGGACTACTCCTACACGCCTTTTTCTTTTATAATAATTTACTTATGATCCTCTTTGTAACGACTGATATTGTATGACAGCTGCATCAGGCTTTCTGACAGATGTACATTCTCGACAACAATATTATCCGGAAGATTCAGATCTGTGTGCGCAAAGTTCCAAATTGCACGCACTCCGTTATCAACCAGCATATTCGCCACTTCAATTGCTTTCTCTTTTGGAATTGTCAGCACTGCAATATCAATATTATTGTTCTGTACAAATGCTTTCAGGTCATCCATCATGCGGATCGGTACGCCTCGGATAGAGACTCCCTGAAGTCTTGGATTCACATCAAAGATTCCTTTCAGGATAAATCCACGGTTCTCAAAAGCCGCATAATTTGCCAGTGCCTGTCCAAGATTACCGGCACCGATGATAATGATATTATGATCTTCTTCCAATCCTAAAATTTTTCCGATCTCTGTGTATAAATACTTTACGTTATAACCATATCCCTGCTGACCGAATCCGCCAAAGTTATTCAGATCCTGACGGATCTGTGATGCAGTTACCTTCATACGCTTACTCAGATCGTTCGAAGATATACGCTCTACACCATTTTCCAGCAGTTCACCCAAATATCTGTAATACCTCGGCAATCTACGAATGACTGCACGAGAAATCTCTCTTTCTTCCACTATATTCACCCTTCCAATCATAGTCTGAAATAATTATATAAAATTGAAAGATTATTGTCAAACTATTGTTGAATTTTATACAATTTCCGTTATAATAAAATAGCATGTACAAATGCATTTTGCGAATACAAATGTATCAATTATCCACAACGCAGGAGGAAATATATGATATTAGCATGTCACGGGATCCAGAAATCTTTCGGTGAACACCTCATCGTCAGAGATGGATCCTTCCATATAGAAGATCACGAAAAAGCAGCTCTTGTCGGACCGAACGGTGCCGGTAAGTCCACTCTGCTCAAAATGATTGTAGCGAATTAGCCCCGGATGACGGCAACGTCATCCTGACAAAAGGTAAGACACTTGGCTATCTTGCCCAGCATCAAGAGATGCAAAGCGGTAATACGATCTATGAAGAAGTCCGCACCGCAAAGGCCGATATAATCGCTATGGAGCGCCGTATCCGCGAGATTGAGATGGAACTTAAGCATCTCTCCGGTGACGCCCTGAACGACCGTCTGGAAACTTACAATCGCCTTATGGCCACTTTTGAACGTGAGAATGGCTATTCTTGCGAAAGTGAGATTACCGGTGTGTTAAAAGGACTTGGATTTACGGAAAATGATTTCACCAAACCGGTCGACACTCTCTCCGGAGGACAGAAAACCCGTGTATCTCTTGGCAAGCTTCTGTTAACGAAACCAGACATTTTGCTTCTTGATGAGCCAACCAACCATCTAGATCTGAATTCCATTGCATGGCTTGAAACCTATATTCTAAACTACCAGGGAGCTGTGCTGATCGTGTCTCACGACCGTTATTTTTTGAACAAAGTTGTCACGAAAGTTCTTGAAATCGAGCTTGGAGAACTTCGTACTTATATGGGAAACTACAGTGACTATGCAGCAAAGAAGCAGCAGCTTCGCGACATACGCCTGAAGGAGTATCTTAACCAGCAGCAGGAAATCAAGCATCAGGAGGCAGTTATCGAAAAGCTTCGTTCTTTCAACCGTGAAAAATCCATCAAACGTGCCGAAAGCCGTGAAAAGATGTTGGAAAAGATGCAGACCATCGAAAAACCGATAGAAGTTAATACAGATATACATCTGAAACTGGAACCATCCTGTGTAAGCGGCAATGATGTCCTGACTGTTGAACATTTAAGCAAATCTTTCCCCGGACAGGAGCTTTTTACAGACGTTAATCTCGAGATCAAACGTGGTGAACATGTCGCAGTAATCGGTGATAACGGAACAGGAAAGACTACGCTTCTTAAGATCTTAAACCGAGTGGTATCTGCTGATTCCGGTACTTATACACTTGGCTCCAATGTTAAGATCGGCTACTACGACCAGGAACATCATGTCCTTCATATGGAGAAAACAATTTTTGACGAGATTTCCGATGATTATCCGACTCTTACGAATACGGAAATCCGGAATGTGCTTGCAGCATTTCTTTTTACCGGTGATGATGTCTTCAAACAGATCAGTTCTTTGAGCGGTGGGGAACGCGGACGTGTATCTCTTGCGACTGATGCTCTCTGAAGCAAATTTCCTGATCCTCGACGAGCCGACCAACCATTTGGACATCGCATCCAAAGAAATCCTTGAGAATGCTTTGAATGATTATACCGGCACCGTACTTTATGTCTCTCATGACCGTTATTTCATCAATCAGACTGCATCACGGATTCTGGATCTTGTCAATCATACATTTGTAAATTATATCGGAAATTATGACTATTATCTGGAGAAAAAAGAAGAACTCACTACTGCATATGCCGGAGAAGCCTCTACACCCTCATCCGTTTCAGATAACAGTACAGACAAGAATGTATCCGAGTCAAAACTCAGCTGGCAGGAGCAAAAGGAAGCCCAGGCAAGACTCCGCAAACGTCAGAATGAGCTTAAAAAGACGGAAGAACGTATCGGTGAACTGGAAGACCGCGATGGTGAGATTGATGCCTGATGGTTCAGGAAGAAATCTTCACCAACTCTGTAAAATGCCAGGAATTGGCAAAAGAAAAAGCCGCCATAGCGGAAGAATTAGAAGAATTATATATGAAATGGGAGGAATTAGCGGAAGACGCTTAATTTATACGCTGTTCATTCATACATAAAAACACCATACACTGTGATCCGTCAAATTCATTCGGGAATTTTCACATTGTATGGTGTTTTTGTCATATATTATCTACTTTAATTTCTCGGCAATTGCCTTAATAAATTCCTCGCTGTTCAATACAGTTGGATTTTCCAGTGTCGTGATCAATGCCAGGTCTTTTGTCATCTTACCTTCTTCAATGGTATCGATGGTTGCTTTTTCAAGCTTATCTGCGAACGCTGTCAATTCGGAATTTCCATCCATCTCACCACGTTTTCTGAGAGCACCTGTCCATGCAAAAATCGTAGCTACAGAGTTTGTAGAGGTCTCTTCTCCTTTCAGATGCTTGTAATAATGACGTTGTACCGTTCCATGAGCTGCCTCATATTCATAATTTCCATCCGGTGATACCAGAACAGATGTCATCATTGCAAGAGAACCAAATGCGGAAGAAACCATATCACTCATTACATCTCCGTCATAGTTCTTACATGCCCAGATATATCCGCCTTCTGATTTCATAACTCTTGCAACCGCATCATCGATCAGAGTATAGAAGTATGTAATTCCGGCTTCTTTGAATTTATCTGCATAATCTTTATCAAAGATTTCCTGAAATATATCTTTGAATGTATGATCATATTTCTTAGAGATCGTATCTTTTGTTGCGAACCACAGATCCTGCCTGGTATCTAATGCATAATTAAAGCAGCTTCTCGCAAAGCTTTCAATAGATCCGCATAAGTTATGCATTCCCTGTGCAACACCCGGTCCGGCATAATTGTGTACCAGTTCTCTGGTCTCTGTGCCGTCTTCTGCAGTGTATACCAGTTCTACTTTTCCAGGTCCGGGAATCTTCATCTCTGTATTTTTATATACATCGCCATATGCATGTCTTGCAATCGTGATTGGTTTTTTCCAGTTCTTTACACATGGCTCAATTCCTTTTACAACGATCGGTGCACGGAATACTGTTCCGTCCAGTATTGCACGGATCGTTCCGTTCGGGCTCTTCCACATTTCTTTCAGATCATACTCTGTCATACGTGCCGCATTTGGTGTGATGGTTGCACATTTTACGGCTACTTTATATTTCTTGGTCGCATTGGCTGCATCGATAGTCACCTGATCATTCGTCTCATTTCTGTGCTCCAGACCCAGATCATAATATTCTGTGTTCAGTTCAATATATGGCTCCAGAAGGTCTTCTTTGATCATCTTCCAGAGGATTCTTGTCATTTCGTCCCCGTCCATCTCTACAATCGGTGTTGTCATTTTAATTTTTGCCATGGTATTTGTCTCCTTTCTATCTGTTCGCAGCATCTTTTATTATTCTTCCAGATGCAGATTTTCCATCACATGTAATATATGTTCGTTTGCAAGCTGTTCTGCTTTTGCCGCATCTTTTGCCTTGATTGCCTCCAGTATTTCTCGGTGTTCTTCTATTGACTTTTCGGCACGCTCCGGTGCTTCAATCGACATCGTCCTTGCAAGCTGTACATACTTGTGAAAATCTGTCAATACATGTTCCAGGATCCTGCTGTTGGATGCCTCATACAATATCTTATGAAACTTACCATCCATTTCTGACATCTGTTCAATCTGTCCGGATCCTTTCTTATGTAAATGAAATTCTGACAGAAGAATTACTTCTTCCAGTTCTTCAATCTGCGCATCCGTAATATATTTCGTTGCCCAGTTGGCACACAGCCCTTCCAGTTGCGAACGTATCTTATAGATATCTTTCACATCTTTTCTGGTAATGGCTGTCACATACGCACCTTTATTCGGAATGATCGTAACCAGTCCTTCTAACTCCAATTGTCTTAAGGCTTCTCTTACCGGTGTTCTGCTTACCCCCAGTTCTTCACCGATTGTTACTTCCCTTAATTCTTCATGATCTTTATATACCCCATTCAGAATATCTTCCCGCAGATGCCGGAACACTCTTCCTCGTAAGGATCTGTCCTGATATTCTTCCATAAAAACACCCCAATTAAATCAAATCTATACCCAGTCTTTTGCAGTTCTGATCAATAACTGCGATCAGCTCATCATCTGTAAGAACGGTTACACGTCCTTCTTCGTACTGTTCATCTACCCAGTCTTTTACTGCGTTTACCAGTTCTGAATTCTTATCCACTTTCTTATCATCCGGAAGCTTAAAATATGTATTGATCCAGTGGGCAATACCTGCAAGTCCCGAAGTATTGGAAATTGCCACAAGCGGCGGACGGTTCAGGAATTTATCGGTATCGAATACATTATAAATCTCTTCGTTTTTCAAGAGTCCATCTGCATGGATTCCGGCTCTGGTCACATTAAAGTTCTTGCCAACGAATGGTGTCCTGGAAGGAACCCGGTAACCAATCTCTTTTTCATAATAATCTGCCATCTCTGTGATGACTGTTGTATCCATGCCATCCAGTGTACCGCGAAGCTGTGCATATTCGAATACCATCGCTTCCAGTGGTGTATTGCCGGTACGTTCCCCGATTCCAAAAAGCGAACAGTTTACGCCACAAGCACCATATAACCATGCGGTTGAAGAGTTGCTGACTGCTTTGTAGAAATCATTGTGTCCGTGGAATTCGATCAGTTCACTCGGAACACCTGCATGTACACGCAGACCATAGATAATTCCCGGAATAGATCTTGGAATTACTGCTCCCGGATAATTTACTCCATATCCCATCGTATCACAGGCACGTATCTTAACCGGAATCTTATACTCATCCATCAGTTTCATCAGTTCCAGGCAGAAAGGGATCACGAATCCGTAGATGTCGGAACGGGTGATATCTTCCAGATGACATCTCGGACTGATTCCTGTCTCAAGGCATTCCCTTACAATAGACAGATAATGCTCCATTGCCTCACGTCTGGTCATTTTTAATTTATAGAAAATATGATAGTCCGAACAGCTCACCAGAATACCTGTTTCTTTCATTCCAATCTCTTTTACCAGTTGGAAATCTTTCTTGCTTGCGCGGATCCAGCTTGTTACTTCCGGAAATTTATAATCTCTTTCCATACATTTGTATACAGCATCTCTGTCTTTTTTACTGTAAAGAAAGAATTCGCACTGTCTGATCTTTCCTTTTGGACCACCCAGACGATGGAAATAATCATATAATGTTACGATCTGCTCCGTACTGTATGGGGCACGTGACTGTTGACCATCCCGGAATGTTGTATCTGTAATCCAGATTTCATCCGGCATACAATGCGGAACAATTCGGTCATTGAATGCGATTTTCGGAATCTCATCATAATGGAACAGATTACGAAACACATTCGGCGTCTTTACATCTACCAACGGGTACATGTGTTCTTCCAGTTGCAATAAATTTGTATGATCATCCAGGTATACTTTCCTGTTTTCCATTCTTTCATCGCCTGCTTTCTAAAAATAATTTTTCGTAGTAAAGTACTAAATTTAATATGTATAATTGTATACAATGATACATGTGTTGTCAAGTATTATTATGGATATTTATTCAAAAAAAAATGATTATGGGATTTCCATAATCATTTTTTGAATAGTCGCTGAAAAAGTTCTCTGGTATCGTATTAATAAAGCTTGGCATTGACTTCTCTAGGACTTAAGCCTTCGTCTTCTAACGCTTTCATAATCTGGTGCTTGTGTTCGGTTCCGAAGGCTTCCAGTGTGATTCGAAGTTCTACTGCTGCGTTTCGATTGGTACTTACAAACTGGTTGTGTTCCAGTTTAATTACATTACCGTTTGCTTTGGCAATCGTAGATGCAACACGTACCAGTTCACCTGGTTTGTCAGGAAGCAGTACCGATACAGAGAAGATTCTGTCTCGCTGTATTAATCCATGCTGTACGATTGACGACATTGTGATCACATCCATATTTCCGCCACTTAAGATAGATACGACTTTCTTTCCTTTCAGATCAAGCTGTCTGAGGCTGCCACCGTCAGAAGTCCGGAATTTTCTACTATCATCTTATGATTTTCTACTACATCGAGGAATGCCCCAATCAAATCATCATCTGCAACGGTGATCACTTCATCAATATTTTTCTCTGCATATGGGAATATCTTCTCTCCTACACGTTTCACAGCAGTACCATCTGCGATGGTGTTTGCACTGGAAAGTGTTACAGGATGTCTTTCCTTTAATGCTTCTGTCATACTTGCAGCAGCTGCCGGTTCTACACCGATTACTTTTACATTTGGATTCAGAAGTTTTGTAAGTGTAGATACACCTGTAATCAGTCCGCCGCCACCGATCGGTGCGAGGATATAATCTACATCCGGAAGTTCATCAAAGATTTCCATAGCAATACTGCCCTGTCCGGTTGCGACATCCAGATCATCGAACGGATGGACAAACGTATATCCGTTTTCTTCTGCTAATTTCATCGCATATGCGCAGGCATCATCATAGACATCCCCGTGTAATACAACTTCTGCACCATAACTCTTGGTACGGTTAACTTTGATCAGTGGGGTAACTGTCGGCATAACGACCGTTGCTTTGCAGCCAAATTTTTTTGCTTGCATATGCTACGCCCTGTGCATGGTTACCGGCCGATGCTGTAACAAGACCTTTCTTTCTGTTTTCTTCGCTCATTGTGCTGATTTTATAATATGCGCCACGTACTTTGTAAGCACCCGTGTACTGCATATTTTCTGGTTTCAGATATACTTCTGCACCTGTCTGGTTGCTTAAATATTCACTGTATACCAGCTTGGTTGGAAGGGTTACTTCTTTTACGATTTCACTCGCCTGCTTGAATTTTTCTAATGTTAACATCTCGTATTTCCTCTCTTCCTCTTATTTGTTTTCTGAAACCTCTTCTGAAGTCTCATCATCTTTTGGTCTTTCGAATAACGCATTCACGAAATCATCCGCATCAAATTTCTGCAGATCACCAATGGTCTCTCCTACACCGATATATTTTACCGGAACGCCAAGTTCTGCATGGATTGCAACTGCGATACCGCCTTTTGCGGTTCCGTCCATCTTTGTCAGAACAATTCCTGTAATTTCTGCCACATCGTTGAATTCTTTTGCCTGCTGCAGAGCATTCTGCCCTGTTGTTGCATCCAGAACCACCAGCGTCTCTCTGTATGCCTCAGGAAATTCCCGGTCGATGATCTTATTCATCTTTCTGAGTTCTTCCATCAGATTCTTTTTATTATGCAGACGACCGGCTGTATCTATCATTAATACATCTGCGTGCCGTGCTTTTGCTGCCGCAACAGCATCAAACACTACCGATGCCGGGTCAGAGCCTTCCTGTCCGCCGATCAGCTCAGCCTGCGAACGGTTCGCCCATTCTTTTAACTGTTCTCCTGCTGCAGCACGGAATGTATCAGCCGCTGCAATTACCACTTTCTTATCCTCTGCGCGGAGTTTTCCGGCCAGCTTTCCGATCGTTGTAGTCTTTCCCACACCATTGACACCGATCACCATCACTACGGATGTATGGTTTTCAAATTCATATGCCGTTTCCCCGATATCCATCTGTTCTTTGATACTTTCAATCAGAAGTTCCCGGCACTCCATCGGTTCTTTGATGTGTTTTTCTTTTACCTTTGCTTTCAGATCATCCAGAATATCATAGGTTGCCTGTACACCAAGGTCTCCCATGATCAGTACTTCCTCCAATTCCTCGTAAAAGTCATCATCGATACGGGAGAATCCGTGAAAGATGCTGTCCATTCCTGATACAATATTATCTCTGGTCTTGCCAAGACCGGCAACCAGTTTTTCAAAAAATCCCATACCTTCCTCCTATTTATCCAGTTCATTTTCCAGCAGGCTGACAGATACCAGTGTAGAGACACCTTTTTCCTGCATAGTAATACCATACAGTCTGTCTGCTGCGGTCATTGTTCCTCGTCGGTGTGTAATTACAATGAACTGCGTATACTTTGTTAATTTTGTGCAAATATTGCGCAAAACGGTCTACGTTATTATCATCAAGCGCCGCCTCTATCTCATCCAGCAGGCAGAATGGTGACGGTTTCAGATTCTGGATTGCAAAAAGAAGTGCTATTGCTGTCAGTGCCTTTTCGCCTCCGGATAACTGCATCATGTTCTGCAGCTTCTTTCCTGGCGGCTGGGCAATAATCCGGATACCTGCTTCCAGAATATCCTCATCTTCCATAAGTTCCAGCGTTCCTTTTCCACCGCCGAACATCTCCTTGAATACCTGATCAAACTCTGCGGCAATTCTGGCAAACTGCTCTTTAAACTGCTTGCGCATGGCATTATCAAGTTCCTCGATGATCTGCTCCAGTGTTTCGGCTGCTTCAACCAGATCATCATGCTGTCCTTTCAGAAATTCATACCGTTCGGATACACTTTTATATTCTTCTATCGCATTGACATTGACATTTCCCAATGCACGGATCTCACTTTTTAATTCCTGGATCCGTCTCTTCATATCTGCAAGATCGGTCAGATTCGGATTCCTAAGCTCTTTTGCATGATTCAGTGTGAGTTCATATTCTTCCCACATATAATTAATCTGCTTCTCGGAAGCTTCTTCGCAGCCTTCTTTCTGGCTTTCCAGACGGTAAACTTCTTTATCAAGATCCGCCATATGTTTCGAGATCTCTTCACGTTTTTCAAAGAACGCTTTGTGACGTTTATTCAGTTCCATTCGTTCACTTTTTGAATGTTCGATCTGAAGTTTGATCTCTTCAAACAAATCTCCGGAATGATCAATTGTTGTTTTTAACTCGTGGATCTTCTCCTCTTTTTCGGTGATCTCCCTGGAATTGCCGCCTTTATTCTTTGTCAGCTCTTCCAATTCAGTCCGGAATTTATCGACCTCTTCGCAAATACGGGTAATATTTTCCGTGATAAATGTATATTTTTGCTCTAATCCTGCATATTCCAGATGAATCTGTTCTGATTTTCTGGTCTTAATACTCTCTTTTGTATGAACATCTTCCAGTTCTTTCTGCTCTTTCTCAATGGTGAGATTCAGATCATTCTCCAGACTTCGGATGTATCCAGCTCAATATTAATAGATTCCTGATTGTCCATGATCTCCGTGATCTGTGCATCGAGTTTCGCAGCTTCATTCCGCAGATTATCAAACTGCTGTCTGAAGCTTCTGATCCTGCTGATGACTGATCTGCATTCATCTTCGCCGTATTCTGTACGACATATGCTTTCTGCAGTTCTGTACTGATTGCATCGGTCTTCTCATAATACCCTGCACGTTCTTCTTTCAGACCGGAGATCTGTTGTTCCATCTCCGTCATCTCCTGCTTAAGCTTCTGCACGGTCTTTTCAAATTCTTCGATTTCCCGTCGTCTGCTCAGAAGATTACTTGAGTTTTTAAATGCTCCACCAGTCATCGAACCACCTGGATTGATCAGCTCGCCTTCCAGTGTTACGATACGGATAGACTGGTGGTATTTCCTTGCAATCATTGTTGCATGATCAATATGATCTACTACCAGTGTTCTTCCCAGCAGATAATCTGCAAGGTTTTATATTTGCTCTCCACCTGGATCAATTTGTTGGCTGTCCCGATAACTCCCGTTTCTTTCAGTACTTCCGGCCGGTTAATCCCGGAATTCGCACGGATCGACGTTAACGGCAGAAAGGTTGCACGTCCAAACTTATTCTTCTTCAGGAAATGAATCATTCGTTTTGCTGTATCCTCATCCTCCGTTACGATATTCTGGATATTTCCTCCAAGTGCAGTCTCAATAGCGATCTCATAGTCTTTTTCAACCTTCACGATATCTGCTACTACACCCAGAAGTCCCTGCTCCCGGTCCTTATTATCCATGACTTTACGAATACTGTTACCGTATCCGTCATACCGTTCCGTAATATTCTTTAATGATTCCAGTCTGGACTGTTCCCTGTGAAAAGCAGATTGTCCGATCTGCAGCTTCTGGGATTCTTTCGAAATCTTAGTCTGCAATTCCCTGATCCTGCGTTCATATTCTTTATTCTCGTCATTCAGTGAAATGATCTTGTCGGAAATAACTTTCAATTCCATTTGGAATTTATTCAGGCTCTCATTCTCTTCTGCGATCTCACTGTCATTTGCAAGGATTTCACGGTTAATCTGCGATTTTCTTACCTGGATCTGCTCCATCATTGTATCGAATTTCTGAATCTGAGCTTTCGTAGATGCTCTGTTATTCAGTATTTCCATAATATGATTCTTTTTTTCATCGACAGATCCGGTAATCTGAGCAATCTTCTCCTGCAATTCCGTCAGTTCATTTTTGATCTTATCTTCTTCTGACCGCTTTTCTTCCATCTGTTTTTCAATGGAATCTTTTTCCGTGTGAAGTTCTTTCAGCTGTCCTTCACGGACATCTATCTCCGAATCAATAACACCGGCACGCTGATCGAAGTGTTCATCATTCATCCGCGCACTGTGGATCTGTTCTTTTAACAATGCGATCTGGTTCTCTAACTGTTGCTTCAGAATGGTTGTCTCATTTAACTGACGGTTCGCTTTTTCAATGGAATCATCGATCACTTCCACCTGTTCTTCAATCGACTCATATTCTGTCTTTGTATCTGCATACTTTCTGGTTGCTTCTTCTAGTTCTCCTTTTGTAATACGCAGTTTTTCATCCAGATTCCGGATCTGATCCCGGATACGTTCCATTTCCAAAAGAAACATATTGATATCGTATGTTTTTAATTCTTCCTTCCGTTTCAGATACTCCCTCGCCTTTTCAGACTGACGTTCTAACGGCCCAACCTGCTTTTCCAACTCAGACAGAATATCATTGACACGGACCAGATTCTGGCGTTCGTCTTCCAGCTTTTTGACTGACATACTTTTTCTTCGTTTGAATTTAACAATTCCTGCCGCCTCATCAAAAAGTTCCCGCCTCTCATCCGGCTTACCACTTAAGATCTTATCAATCTGTCCCTGTCCGATAATCGAATACCCTTCTTTTCCGATACCTGTATCATAGAAAAGTTCATTTACATCTTTTAATCTGCATGCTCTTCCATTGATCAGATATTCGCTTTCTCCGGAACGGTATAGCTTTCTTGCTACCGTAACTTCTTCGTAATCAACCGGAAGCTTATGGTCTGAATTGTCCAGAGTGATCGCCACCGATGCATAACTAAGCGGCTTTCTGTTCTCAGTACCGGAAAAAATAACATCCTGCATGTTGCCGCCTCTTAACTGCTTCACACGCTGTTCCCCAAGCACCCATCTGACCGCATCTGCTACGTTACTTTTTCCACTTCCGTTCGGACCGACAATGCCGGTGATTCCATTATGGAATTCGAATTTAATTTTATTGGCAAATGATTTAAATCCCTGCACTTCTATGCTTTTTAAATACATTCCACACCTACTTTATATTCTTTTCATGCAGTTTCAAAATGCTGATATATGCAGCCTCCTGCTCTGCTGCTTTCTTCGTCCGGCCTTCTCCGACTCCGTATTCTTCTTCTCCGATATGTACCGCAACACGGAAAGTCTTATTATGATCCGGTCCCTCTTCACCAATCAGATGATACGAGATTACTTCTTTAAAATTCGCCTGCACGATTTCCTGCAGGATAGTCTTGCTATCAAAAAAGAGTTTCTTGTTCTCCAAATCTTTCAAAATAAATCGATGTATAAACTCTTTTGCATTAGCAAAACCACCATCAAGATAAATTGCTCCGATCAGAGCCTCCATTGCATCCGATGTTACAGATTCTCTCTTTCGTCCCCCGGTAGCGTCTTCTCCTTTACCAAGCAGAAGGTATTCACCAAGATCCAGATCTCTTGCACAGAATGCCAGCGCCGGTTCACATACCATACTTGCCCTCGTCTTCGTAAGTTCCCCTTCCGGAAGCTTTGGATTATTGTGAAACAGAAATTCACTGGATACCAGTTCAAGAACTGCATCCCCCAGAAATTCCAGCCGTTCATTACATTCATACTTCGGAAGATGTTTTTCATTGGCGTAAGAACTATGAATCATCGCCTTTGTAAACAGGGTAAAGTCATCAAATTTGTAACCAATCTTTCCTTCTAATTCTTTAAGGTCTTTGCTCATCGTAAACTCCATCCTAAAGAACGAAAAAAAGCCCCTGGCAGGGCCCTTTCGTTCTTTTTATATCTGCCTAGTTATTGTTTGTTGCATTCTTGATCTGCTCAACAGCATCTCCAACTGTAGAGATCTGCTCAGCGTCATCATTATCGATCTCAATGTCAAATGTTTCTTCTATTCCCATAATAATCTGGAAGATATCAAGGGAGTCTGCTCCCAGATCATCTACAAATGTTGTGTCCTCTGTAATATCATTCACTTCTACATTTAATACATCAGCGATGATTTCTTTTAATTTTTCAAGTTCCATATCAAATCTCCTTTTCTTATCATAGTTAGTAATATATTATTCAGCGGATTTTTGCTCCGATTGAATACTTTCCCTGATCTTTTCATTGATCTTCTGCTTCTTAAATGTTACACATTGGATTAATGTATTGCTGACTTCTTTTGCTTTCGAGCTTCCATGCGTCTTTACAACCAGACCATTTAATCCAAGCAGCGGCGCTCCGCCATACTCACTTGCATCAAACGATTTTAAAGTTGATTTCAACGCCGACTTGATAAGCAATGCACCAATCTTACTTCTGAGGGTTGGACATCAGTCCTTCTTTCACCTTACTGATCAATACCGCACCGACGCTTCATATAACTTAAGGATTACATTGCCCGAAAATGCTTCTGTCACAATGACATCTGCCTGCCCATGCGGAATCTCTCTTGCTTCCACACTGCCGATAAAATTCAGTTCTTTTTCTTCTTTTAATAGAGGGAATGTTTCTTTTACCAATGCATTACCCTTTTCTTCTTCTGCTCCGATATTTACAATTCCGACTTTTGGACTCTTAATACCAATCACATGCTCCATGTAAATAGAACCCATCTTGGCAAACTGAACCAGGTGTGATGCTCTGGCATCTACATTTGCACCGCAGTCAATCAAAAGTGCTACCCCCTTCTCTGTCGGGATCAGAGACGCAAGAGGTGGTCTCTCTACACCTTTGATTCTTCCAACGATTACCTGTCCGCCCACCAGAATTGCTCCGGAACTTCCGGCAGATACAAATGCATCAGCCTTTCCTTCCTTTACCATCTTCATTCCGACTACGATGGAAGAGTCTTTCTTTCTTCTGATCGCATTCACCGGCGGCTCAGCAGTTTCTATAACTTCGGTTGTATTCACAACTTCCAGTCTGTTCTTGTCATAAGTGTACTTCTGTAATTCAGCATTCACCATATCTTCTTTGCCAAGCAGATATACTTTTATGTCCTGTTCACGTCCAAGGGCATCGACTGCCCCTTTTACCATCTCACCCGGTGCATTGTCCCCGCCCATAGCGTCCAATGCGATCACCGTAATTTCTGACATATTTATTCCTCCTAATATTACTGAATTTATTCTACTAAACATCCATGCAAAATCAATATTTTCAAAAATATTTATCAGAAGTTTGATAATATATGATCTGGTTGGTATAATACCTTTTATCATCAAAATTGGATATTGAATTATAGAAAGAAAGGGATCAATAAATGGATTATTATAAGAGAGCTCTTGAACTCAACGATGAAACAATAAAAAACAGACGTTACTTTCATATGAATGCAGAGGCCGGTCTTCATATGCCAATGGCCTGCGTATATGTAATGGACAAATTAACCGAATATGGATTGGTGCCTTCGAGGTGCGGAGAAGGTGTGACTGCTACTGTCGGAAATGGCGGTAAAGTATTATTATTACGTGCGGACATGGATGCCCTCCCAATGCCGGAAGAAAGCGGACTTCCATTTGCCTGCCCGACCGGAAAAGAAGCACATGCCTGCGGACATGATTTTCACGCTGCCATGTTACTGACCGCTGCAAAAATGCTAAAAGAAAATGAGCCGAGTTAAAAGGCACAGTCAAATTTATGTTCCAGCCTGCGGAAGAAACATTCGAAGGCAGTAAAAATATGATAGAACATGGTATCCTGGAGAATCCGAAAGTAGATGCGGCACTGGCCTATCATGTATCTCCAGGCAGATGCCGGTTGGAATCTACATGTATAACAGTACAGGAACTATGATGTACTCCGTTGACGGTTTTCATATCGAAATCAAAGGAAAGGGTTCACACGGTGCCTATCCTCAGAACTCCATTGACCCGATCAATATTGCGGCACATGTCTATCTGGCTCTGCAGTCCGTAATCGCCCGTGAGGCAGATCCTTCCAAAGCCTGTCTTATGACCGTCGGTAAATTCCAGGCCGGAACCGCCGCCAATATCATTCCTGATACTGCCGTTCTCGAAGGAACTATTCGAACGAACGATAAAGATTCCAGAGAACTTCTGGTACGAAGAATGAAAGAAACGGCAATCCGGACAGCCGAAACTTTCGGAGGAACAGCCAAAATCACTATGATCTCGGAAGTACCGCCTCTGATCTGCGATCCGGAATTTACCGAACAGATCGTCGGCTTCATGAAGGAACTGGATATTCCGAAACTAACCCCTTACCCAGGCATATCCGCAAGTGCTTCTGAAGATTTTGCAAATATTGCAGAACAGGTACCATCCGCTTTCATGTATCTGTCTGCCGGATATATGGATGATCGGGGGAAGTATTCTGCACATAACCCAAAGGTACAGTTTAATGAGGATGTGTGTCCGATCGGGGCTGCGTGTCTGGCGCACTGTGCGACCCGTTATTTAAATTGATTTGGGATTTAATTTATTAACTGGGGAAGCGGCCTCTCAGCCTTGAAGGAAACAATAGATAAGGCTTCTTGTTCAGGTTCCATACCATAAGAAACACTAAGAGAAGTCAGAATCACCTAAA
>ENA-OQAA01000269-OQAA01000269.1-human-gut-metagenome-genome-assembly--contig:-NODE-269-length-36695-cov-2.845357_pt1 | contig 36695 bp, 46 predicted proteins | sample MGYA00242489_ERZ504515 | MGnify/ENA primary metagenome ERZ504515 (study PRJEB26092, sample SAMD00036237) | human gut metagenome | host: Homo sapiens | study: EMG produced TPA metagenomics assembly of... | reverse complement strand
GAGAAGAATTAAGTAAAATGGAACAGGATATGATAGGTGCTGAAAAGTGGATTGAGTTAATCAAGGAGTATTCCGTACCAAAGGAACTGACAGCACCGTTATTAAATGCAATGATAGAAAAAATCCTAATTCACGAAGCAACAACGAATGAGGGAAACGAAAGAATACAGGAAATAGAGATATACTACCGATTTATTGGAAAAGTAGACTGATAATGAGGTTTCATATCTTTAACTAAGGGAGACCGAAATGACCTATCCAGATATTACGTTGCTGCCACAGCTTGCAGCTTACTTTAATATCACCATTGATGATTTGCTGGGATATGAACCCCAGATGTCAAAAGCAGAAATTCAAAAGTGCTACACCCAACTGGCGAAAGGCTTTGCTGTGCTTCCTTTTCAGGAAGTATTGGAGCATTGCCGAAAGCTCATAAAGAAATATTATTCCTGTTATCCTCTTGTGTTTCATATGGCGTACTACTGGTGAATCATGCAATGCTGCAGAGAAGCCGGAAGATACCATGGAAGTGCTGGAAGAAGCAAAAGCGCTTTTTTCTCATGTAAAGACAAGAGCAGAGGAACCGGAGCTTGGGAAAAACGCGCTTCAAATGGAAGCCTATTGCCTGTTGGCATTAAAACGCCCTTCTGAGGTTCTGGACTTTTTAGAAGAGGATTCTTTTTCCGTTGGCCCTATGGAACCATTGCTGGCTTCTGCCTATCAAATGCTGGGAAATACCAAAGAAGCCAGACGGGTTCTACAGATAGGGATTTACAAGGAAGTGATTTCTCTGTGCAATTTGCTTGCCTCGTATATGAATCTGCCATGGAAACATAAGGAGGAATTTGAAGAAATCTGTACTCGTCTTCAAAAGCTTGCAGAGGCCTTTGAACTGGAAAATCTGCATCCGGGTATTATGTTTTCTGTCTACCTTACCATGGCAAAAGGCTGGGCACTTTTGGGGGAAGAAAACAGGGCGCTGGAAATTTTAGAGAAGTATACGAATCTGGCAACCAGTGATATTTATCCACTAAAACTGCACGGTGATGCCTTTTTTTCTTTGATGGATGCCTGGATGAAGGATACTCTGGCTCTTGGAACTGTTTTGCCAAGAGATCATGCAGTCATTCGCCGGAGTATCACACAGGCACTTACAGAGAATCCGGTTTTTGATAAGCTGATTCCAAACCCTGACTTTCAAAAAATGATAGTACGATTAAAAGAAAAGGAGAAAGAATAAATGGATGCAATCTTATTAGAAAATCTTTCCAAAACATATCCCGGAGGGAAACAGGCAGTGCGACACCTTTCTTTTTCTTTACATCCGGGAGAGGTGTTTGGATTTTTAGGACCAAATGGCGCAGGAAAAACCACTACGGTGAAACTGCTCACCGGAATGCTGGCGCCTTCTGAGGGAAGCTGCCGGATACTTGGCTTTCATCCACGTGGGAGCCGCAGAAGGTTCATGCATGTTCCGGTGTGGTGACGGAGCATGCACAAATGTATGACCATATGACAGGGATGCAGAACCTGCAGTTTTATGCTTCTGTTTTTGGATTATCCAGGCAACAGGCGAATCAGAGAGCGGAAGCATTATTGGAACAACTGGAGTTAAAGGATGCGGGAAATCAGAAATTATCTACCTATTCTACAGGAATGAGACAGCGGCTTTCTCTTGCAAGAGCGCTGATTCATAAACCCAGGGTGCTTTTTCTGGATGAACCAACCTCAGGCCTTGACCCGGAAAGTGTACAAAAGGTAAACGGACTGATTCAAAACCTTGCAAAAGAAGAAGGGGTTACCGTTTTTCTCTGTACCCATCAACTGCGGTATGCACAGGAAATCTGTACCAGGTATGGCCTGATGGAGCAGGGAAAACTGCTGGCAGTAGGAACTTTAGACGAACTGCAAAAGAGAGTATGTCCTGGTATGATCCTGCAGATTTGCGCAGCGGATATGCCGAAACAGCTGCCCTTCCTTTCTAAGGGGGAGGGAATCTATGAAACCAGAATCGAATCCGAAAAGGAAATTCCAGAACTCATTCGCAGCATTGTAGCCGGCGGTGGAGATATCTATGAGGTCATTGCGAAAAAGCCGTCACTGGAAGAAGTATATTTTACATTAACCGCACAGGAGGGAGCTTTATGAGAGAAGCAATGTTTGCCATTATAAAAAAAGATTTTAGAGGTATTACAGGCAACCGGCGTTTGTTTACCACACTTATGATTACACCTTTGATTTTAACTACGGTACTGCCATCTATTTTCCTGTGTACCATTCACTTTGTGCCGGATGACCCGGATATTCAGAACTTTTTAAAACTTTTGCCAAAGCAGGCGCACAGCGAAACTATAGAACAGACATTGGCTCAGATGCTTCTGAATTATATGCTGCCCCTGTTTTTTCTGATTATCCCTATTATGGCTGCGTCCATTATGGCTGCCAGTTCTTTTGTGGGAGAAAAGGAAAAGCATACGCTGGAAACGCTGTTGTATTGTCCTTTATCTGTAAAAGACATTTTCCGCGCCAAGGTACTGGCATCTTTTGCCCTTAGTATGCTGGTATCTTTGATTTCTTTTTTGGCCATGATGCTGGTATTAGAAACAGAATCGTTCTTTTTACTTGGGAAACTCCTTTTACCGGGAGTAAGCTGGCTGGTTGTTTTGCTGCTGTTTTCTCCGGCTGTTTCTCTTATTGCAGTGACGCTGATTGTCCGTAGTTCTGCCAAAGCACAGAGCATGGAAGAATCTCAGCAAGGCGCTGTCTTTCTGATTTTGCCTTTGATTTTACTGGTTATGGGGCAGTTTATGGGTGTGCTGTTGATTTCCTTTTGGATTTTACTGGGATTAAGCATTGTATGTTGTATTGTGGCAGGATTACTTTTGAAAAAATGTATGGGTAACTTTCACTATGAAGTTTTTCTGAAAAGGTAGCGGTTTCTTCTCTTTTTTGTTACAATGAACCTGATAAACTTTAGAAGAAAGGGAAGGATGCAAAGGTGTCGAATACAACAAAACCGGCTTTAGAGGCGTCATTAAAACATCTGATGCTTCTAAAACCACTGGATAAGATTACGATTTCAGACCTTACTACAGACTGTGGAATCAGCCGCATGGCTTTTTACTATCATTTTAAAGATATTTATGATTTAGTAGAATGGTCCTGTCTGGAAGATGCCAGAAAAGCCCTTCAGGGCAAAAAGACGTATGATACCTGGCAGGATGGTCTGCGCCAGATTTTTGAAGCAGTGCTTAGCAATAAACCATTTATCCTGAATGCCTATCATACTCTTAGCAGGGAACAGATTGAAAACTATCTGTTTCAGCTTACTTATGATTTACTCCGTGATGTGGTAGAAGAGCAGGCAGCAGGAACCTCTCTTTCTGCTCAGAAAAAAGAATTTATTGCAAATTTTTATAAATATAGCTTTGTGGGCATTATGCTGGATTGGATAAAAAAAGGGGGATGAAAGAGACTATGAGGAAATTATCAGGGATATGATTCTTACACTCCATGGAAATATCGGCAATTCCATTGCAAATTTTTTATCAAATTCCTGTAAATGATAAACTTTTTATCAAACCCGTCACTTTGTAAATGGAAAACAGCGTATAAAAGGCATAGTATAAGGGCAGAAATAACAGAAAGGAGTCCTATACTATGGAGAAAAAATATGTTGGAATCGGAATTGCAGCCCTTGCAGCAGGAACAGGAGCGGCGGTTTATAAAAAGAAAAAAATCCAGAATCAGAAAAAAGAAGTTCAGGAGCATACCCGTTATGAGGCATATCGTAATACAGAACGGGGAAAACAAGTAAGAAATGCAAAAGGGATTTATTATTCCAGGGGGAATTACGAAGCTTTTGCAAGACCGGAAAAGCCGGAAGGCATAGAAGAGAAAAGTGCTTATATTGTGGGAAGCGGTCTTGCAGCTCTGGCTGCAGCCTGCTTTTTGGTAAGAGATGGCCAGATGCCTGGAGAACAGATTCATATTCTGGAAGCCATGGATATTGCCGGAGGAGCCTGTGACGGTATCTTTGATGCATCCAGAGGATATATCATGCGGGGCGGCAGAGAGATGGAAGACCACTTTGAATGTCTCTGGGACCTGTTTCGCAGTATTCCTTCTCTTGAGGTACCAGGGGCTTCTGTTTTGGATGAATTTTACTGGCTGAATAAGCATGATCCCAACTATTCTCTTTGCAGAGCTACGGTAAACAGAGGAAAGGATGCACATACAGATGGAAAGTTCCGCCTAAGTCAAAAAGGATGCATGGAGATTATGAAATTATTCCTGACCAGGGATGAGGACTTATACGATAAAACCATTGAAGATGTCTTTGATGAGGAAGTTTTTGATTCTACCTTCTGGCTTTACTGGAGAACCATGTTTGCTTTTGAAAACTGGCACAGCGCCCTGGAAATGAAGCTGTATTTCCAGCGGTTTATCCACCATATTGCCGGACTGCCTGATTTCAGCGCCCTGAAGTTTACCAGATATAATCAATATGAATCCCTGATTCTGCCTATGCAGAAATATCTGGAGGCAGCAGGCGTTGACTTCCAGTTTAACACAGAAGTAACCAATGTTGCATTTGAAATAAAAAACGGCAAGAAAGTAGCTACCGCTATTGAATGCAAGGTCAAAGGTGTAGAAAAAGGAATCCTGCTGACAGAAAAAGATTTTGTTTTTGTCACCAATGGAAGCTGCACAGAGGGTACTATTTACGGAGATCATCATCATGCGCCAAATGGAGATGCACTGGTACGTACCAGTGGCTGCTGGTCTCTTTGGAAAAATATTGCGAAACAGGATCCGGCATTTGGCCGTCCGGAAAAATTCTGTTCTGATATTTCCAAGACAAATTGGGAATCCGCAACCATTACCACACTGGATGAGAAAATACTGCCTTATATCTCCAATATTTGTAAGCGTGATCCAAGAAGCGGCCAGGTAGTTACCGGTGGCATTGTAAGCTGTCAGGATTCCAAATGGCTCATGAGCTGGACTATTAACCGCCAGGGACAGTTTAAAGAGCAGGACAAAGATAAAGTATGTATCTGGGTGTACGGACTGTTTACGGATGTTCCAGGTGACTATACGAAGAAACCTATGAAAGAATGTACCGGAGAAGAGATTGCTGCAGAATGGCTGTATCACATCGGCGTACCTGTCAGTCAGATTCCAAGTCTGGCAAAACATAGTGTTGTCTGTGTGCCGACTATGATGCCTTATATTACTGCTTTCTTTATGCCGCGGACAAAAGGAGACAGACCAGACGTAATTCCAGACGGATGTGTCAACTTTGCATTTTTAGGACAGTTTGCCGATACTCCAAGAGATACGGTGTTTACTACAGAATATTCTGTTCGAACTGCTATGGAAGCAGTTTATGGACTGTTTCATATAGACAGAGGTGTTCCGGAAGTCTGGGGAAGCGTTTACGATATTCGTGAGCTCCTGGATAGTTCTGTGAAATTAATGGATGGAAAATCCCCCCTGGATATTCAGCTCCCCGGTCCGTTAAATGCTTTGAAGAAACCGCTGGTACATGCAGTCAAGGGAACGGTCATTGAAAAATTATTAAGGGAACATGAGATATTAAGAAATGAAAACCTGTAAAATTTGAAAATGAGAAAAGCTGTCATAGGATTCCTATAGCAGCTTTTCTTTTTGATTGATTTTGGTTGCACCCTGGTACAAAAAATGATACAGTACAGATACAGGACATCTTGTACAGGAAAAAAGATTAAAAAAGATATCCCTGCAAAAAGCTGTAAATAATCTTTAAAGCTTTCTCATCATGTACAGATTCCACCAATTTAAAATTGCTGTTTTGTATTCCATGTAAATAACCTCCCAAATGTATAACCATAAAATTTTAATACGTTTTGTTATTTTACATGAATTTCCAGAAAATGTCAACAGATTTTATTGACATACAACAAATTTAATACTATAATTCCAAAAAGTACAAGAAAGTAGGACAGTGATATGGGTATTGGAAGACGAATAAGAGACAGACGTGCAGAGTTGAAAATGTCCAGTACGGAACTGGCAGAAAAAATCGGATGTTTCAAAGCAGACAGTCAGCGGATATGAGCTGGAACGGACTTATCCGAATCCGGAAAAGCTAAGTAAGATTTTGGAAGCTCTGGAATGTGACGCAAATTATCTTTATCAGGATTTTATTCATGTAGATGTCTTGAAGCGGGAGCGGAATGGGCTTACGGAAAAGGAATTTGAACTGCTTCGGAAGTACCGGCTTTTAAATGACCACGGGAAATATGTGGTAGAAGCTCTGGCTGATATTGAATATGATCGTATGCTGGCTGGATTAGAACAGAAAAAAACGGAACAGAAAAGGAGTTTATAGAGAAATCTTATGGAACAAAAAGAACAGACACATAAAAGACGGGTACGCTATAAAGGAACTCATCCAAGGACTTATCAGGAAAAATATAAGGAGCTGCAGCCGGAAAAGTATGGAGATACCATTGAAAAAGTCATTCGTAAAGGCGGAACTCCTGCAGGTATGCATATTTCTATCTGTGTGCAGGAAATTTTAGATTTTCTTCAGATACAGCCCGGACAGACAGGATTAGACGCTACCTTAGGATATGGCGGACATTCCTCTAAAATGCTGGAACAGCTTCAGAATCAGGGACATTTATATGCACTGGATGCGGATCCTATTGAGATGAAAAAGACCAAAAAACGCCTGGTCGGAATGGGCTATGGCGAGGATATTCTTTCTATCCGGCATTTAAACTTTGCAGATGTGGATCAGTTACTTTCTGAAACAGATGGTTTTGACTTTGCTCTGGCAGATTTAGGTGTTTCCTCTATGCAGATTGATAATCCTGAGAGAGGATTTACTTACAAATTTGAGGGACCGCTGGATTTAAGACTCAATCCGGAAAAGGGAATTTCTGCTGCTCAGAGACTTTTGAATATTTCTCAGCCAGAGCTGGAAGGAATGTTGATTGAAAATTCTGACGAGCCTTATGCAAAAGAAATATCCACAGTGATTCTTTCGGAAATCCGTAAGGGAAATGCCATTACAACTACAACTCAGCTTCAAAAAGCAGTGGAGAAAGCCTTAGTAAGGGTACCGGCAGAGAAACGAAAAGAAACCGTAAAAAAATCCTGTGCCAGAACTTTTCAGGCACTTCGCATTGATGTGAATAATGAATTTGAAGTTTTGGAAACCTTCTTGGAAAAGCTTCCAAACGTAATGAAAAAAGGCGGAAGAATTGCTATTCTTACCTTTCACTCAGGAGAAGACCGGCTGGTAAAAAAATCTTTCCAGCGTTTTTACAGGGAAGGGATTTACAGCGAAATCGCAAAGGATGTAATCCGTCCTTCTGCAGAAGAATGTAACCGAAACAGCAGGGCGCGCTCCACAAAAATGCGCTGGGCAATACGTGGGTAGGATGTGGAAGATATGGAAATAAAGAAACAGCGGCTGCTTCTCCTGGATGGTATCCGTGGCTTTGCTATTGTAAACATGGTACTTTTTCATTTTCTATATGATTTCTTTATTATTTATCAAAAAGACCCAAAATGGTATGGCAAACCCTTGGTTGGTTTTTGGCAGCAGATGATTTGCTGGACCTTTATTTTCATTTCCGGTATGACCTGGAGGCTTGGCAAGAAAAAAATTAAACGTGGCCTTTTGCTGAATTTCTGGGGACTGGTGATTACTGCCATTACATGGCTTGCCATGCCACAGCAGACGGTCTGGTTTGGTATTTTAAATTTTCTGGGATGCGCCTGTTTGCTGGCCATTCCTATGGAAAAGGTTTTAAAGAGAATCCCTGCCGTATTTGGCATAGCAGGTGCAGTTTTTGGCTTTTTCCTTTTTCAAAATATCAGCATAGGCTATTTGGGACTGGGGGAATCCGTATGGATTTCCCTTCCACAGTGGTTGTATGATATAAAAGCGCTTACCATACTTGGACTTCCATTTCCCGGATTTTATTCCAGTGATTATTTTCCGGTATTTCCATGGATTTTTGTGTTTCTGATGGGATATTATGCTTTGTTGCTTTTGCAGAAAAAGCCGAAGCTACATGAACGCTTTTATACTCCGGTGCCTCTGCTTACAAAAATCGGGCAAAAAAGTCTGCTGATTTATCTTTTGCATCAGCCCTATGTATGGTCATTTGCGCTGGTGTAAACAGGATTATGGGATAGAAAAGTAAATAACGGTGAAAAACAGTTGATTTCAAAAAATTAAGAAGTCAACTGTTTTTTTTCTGCACAGATAAAAATTTATTCTTGACAAATCCCTTAAAATGTTTAAAATGTACTTATACAATAAGTACACTAAAAGAGGGAGCAAAAATGGAGATTGTAATCAGTAATAATGCTGATAAGCCAATTTATGAACAGATAACTTCTCAAATCAAAGCGATGATTATGAGTGAAGAATTAAAATCTGGAGAGAGCATTCCTTCCATGAGGGCATTGGCAAAATCACTGCACGTAAGTGTGATTACAGTGCAAAAAGCTTATGAGACCTTGCAAAGGGATGGCTTTATTGAAACCACTATAGGAAGAGGAAGTTTTGTATCTGCACGAAACAAAGAATTTTACCAGGAGGAACAACAGCGTATTGCAGAGGAGCACCTGCAGATTGCCGCAGAAATAGGCAGAACAAATCATATTTCACTTTCTAAGCTACAGGAATTACTTACACTATTTTATACGGAGGACGAATAATATGGACTATGCCTTAAAGCTACAAAATGTATGTAAACAATATGATGCTTCAGATTTTATGTTAAATCACGTTACCTTTGCGCTGCCATCTGGAGCAATTATGGGATTTGTTGGTGAAAATGGCGCCGGAAAAACAACCACCATCGGGTGTATTCTCAACACTCTGAAAAAGGATAGTGGCTTAATCGAAATTTTCGGAAAAGAAATGAAGGACAAGGATATCCAGATTCGGGAAAATATAGGAGTTGTGTATGATGGTGATAACTTTCCGGGGTATTTGACTGCCAGACAGATTTCTGACATTATGGCAGGTATTTATCAGCAGTGGGATGTATCCCTGTTTGAACGATACTTAGAAAAATTTCAGCTAAAAAGTAATCAGAAAATCTCAAAATACTCCAAGGGTATGACTATGAAGCTGGCAGTGGCAGCTGCGCTTTCCCATCATCCTCAATTACTAATTTTAGATGAGGCAACCAGTGGTTTAGATCCTATCATGCGCGAAGAAATATTGGATCTTTTTTTGGAGTTTGTGGAGGATGAAAAACATTCCATATTGTTATCTTCCCATATTACCAGCGATTTAGAGCGGATTGCGGATTATATTACCTTTATTCACAAGGGGAAAATTATCCTGACAGAGCTGAAAGATACGCTTATTTATAATTATGCTGTTTTAAGATGTACAGAAAAAGTTTTTTCATCCTTGGACAATGAAGATATCCTTGCTTACCGCAGAAAAGATTATCAAATAGACATCCTGGTTTCAGATATTGAGAAAGCCAGAAAGAAATATCCTAATGTTATCATTGACCATACAACGATTGATGAGATTATGCTTCTTTTAGTAAAGGGGGAACAGATATGAAAGGACTTTTAAAAAATAATTTTATGGGCGTATTGGAAAATATAAAAATTTTAATTCCTCTTGTTCTCTTATTCGGAATTCTTGTTTCTGCTACTGGCAGCGCTTCTTTACTAGGTATTTTTTCTTTAACACTTACTCCGGCACTTTTGGTATTAGTAGTCCTGTGTTTAAGAAAAGAAAGCTTATCCAAATGGTATAAGTATAAGATTTCTTTGCCAGTTAAAAGAAATCAGATTGTTCAAAGCTATTATATCAGCCATGTATGCTGGTGTGTGGCTGGTATGATAGTGGTAACGATATTTATGACCATTACAATTCTGATTCATGGAAATCAATATTTTTATTATGGCTTTCGTGATGCTTTCACACTTGTTTTAGGCGGAGGGATTTTGGCAATATTTATTGGTTCTGTTTTTTATCCGCTTTACTATTTCCTGGGCACAGAAAAAACAGAAATCACAGCAATTCTAAGTGTTATTATTTCAGTGGCAATTCTTGTGGGAATAAGCGTGCTTATAAATATATTTCTCGGTAATAAAGACGTATCTGATACAACCTATTATATAAGTCTGATCATGATATTAAGCATCACCTGTGTTGCTTTTATAGGTTCTTATTTTCTGTCGGCGTTTATATTTCAGAAAAAAGAATATTCATAATATTTAATATGGGGGGAATCCTGAAAAAGCAGGTATAGGCTTTTTCAGGATTTTTTGCTATAATACGATTATTAATGAAGAAAGTATAGAAAACAAATGAGGTGAAAAACATGGCATACATTTTTATACATGGACTTGGACAAGGACCCAATAGCTGGAATCAGGTTCTTTCTGATATAAATTTAAAGGCAAAGGTTTTACGTCCGGATTTGCTTCATTCCTTTCTCATAAGGAATGTAACTATGAAAATCTTTATGAGGCGTTTTGTGCTTTTTGCCAACCGGAAGCAGAGAAATTAGATTTATGCGGAATATCTCTTGGAGGCATTCTTGCTTTACACTATGCAATTTCCCATCCGGAACGGGTAAATTCACTGGTGCTTATTGGAACCCAGTATGTGATGCCAAGAAAACTGCTGGCAATTCAGAATTTTATGTTTCGTCTCATGTCAGAGCAAAAGTTTGAAGGTATCGGATTTTCAAAAAAAAGATTTTATTCAATTATCCAGGACAATGGCAAAACTTGATTTTCATTCTGAGCTTACTAACATTATCTGTCCAACCCTGGTTGTGTGTGGCGAAAAGGATTCTGCAAACAAAAAGGCATCTACAGAACTGGCAGAGAAGATTCCAAACGCACAGTTAAGTATCATAGAGGGATGCGGCCATGTGGTGAATCAACAGGCGCCAGGGGTATTAGCAGAACAGTTGAAGGTTTTTTGGAAGGCTTGAAGTTCTTCCCTAAACTGTATATAATGGTGTAGATTTAATCGTGTTGTAAAACATAAACATGAAAAATAGAAAGGAACTATATGAGAAAACTAGCTTTAAGTGATGAAATATTATTAAAAGTTGAAAATCCAGCCCGCTATATTGGGAATGAGGTCAACTCAGTAATGAAAGATAAGGATCAAATTTCCACCAGATTCGCCATGGCCTTCCCGGATTCTTACCAGATCGGCATGTCCCATCTTGGGATCCAGATATTATATGACATGTTCAATCAGCGTGAAGATACCTGGTGTGAACGTGTTTATTCTCCGTGGCCGGATTTGGACAAGATTATGAGAGAACAGCAGATTCCGCTATTTGCACTGGAATCTCAGGATCCTGTCAAAGATTTTGATTTCCTTGGGATTACTATTCAATACGAAATGTGTTACACCAACATTCTGCAGCTTCTGGATTTAAGCCAGATTCCATTACGTTCAGAAGACAGAACTCTGGATCATCCATTTGTTATGGGCGGAGGACCTTGTACTTATAATCCGGAGCCTTTAGCGCCTTTCTTTGATATGTTTTATATTGGGGAAGGGGAAACGGTGTTTAACCAGCTACTGGATGCTTATAAGGAATGGAAAAACAGTGGGAAAAGCAGAAGGGAATTTCTGGAAATGGCTGCAGAGATTCCAGGCATTTACGTGCCTTCTTTCTATGAAACAACCTACCATGAGGACGGAACCATTGCTTCTTTTAAACCGGTAAATCCTCATGCAAAAGAGAAAATTGAAAAGCAGGTGGTTATGGACTTAACCAACACCTATTATCCGAAAAAGCCCATTGTACCTTTTATCAAAGCAACACAGGATCGGGTGACTCTGGAAATCCAAAGGGGCTGTATCAGAGGGTGTCGGTTCTGTCAGGCAGGTATGTTATACCGCCCAACCAGAGAGCGTGACGTAGACTTCCTGAAGGAGACTGCAAAATCCATGTTAGAAAGCAGCGGACATGAAGAAATTTCTCTTAGTTCTTTAAGTTCCAGTGACTATTCCCAATTGCCGGAGCTCATTGATTATTTAATTGAGGAATGTTCTGCCAGAAAGGTAAATATTTCCCTGCCCTCTCTTCGTATTGATGCTTTTTCCCTGGATGTAATGAGCAAGGTGCAGGATATTAAAAAAAGCAGCCTGACCTTTGCGCCGGAAGCCGGTTCCAAAGACTTAGGGATGTAATTAACAAAGGTCTGACTGAAGAAGTTATTTTAGAAGGTGCATCCAAAGCTTTTGAAGGAGGATGGAGCCGGGTAAAATTGTACTTTATGCTGGGTCTTCCTACGGAAACAGAAGAGGATATGAGAGGTATTGCCCATCTGGCAGAAGCTATTGCCAAGAAATATTATGAAATTCCAAAGGATCAGCGCCATGGAAAATGCCAGATTGTAGTAAGCACGTCCTTTTTTGTGCCAAAGCCATTCACACCGTTCCAGTGGGCTGGCATGTTCCGCAAAGAAGATTATCTGGAAAAAGCGAAAATTGTAAAAGAGGAAATCCGGGCTCAGTTAAATCAAAAGAGTATTAAATATAATTATCACGAAGCAGATGTAACAGTTCTGGAAGGTATTCTGGCAAGAGGAGACCGAAGACTTGCGGATGTTATTGAGGCTGTTTATAAAAAAGGCGCAATTTTTTGATGCCTGGTCCGAATACTTCCGCTATGACCTGTGGATGGAAGCCTTTGAGGAAATTGGCTTAGACTGAGTTCTATACACTGCGGGAGCGTCCTTTGGATGAAATTTTCCCATGGGATTTCATTTCTATTGGTGTTTCCAGAAAATTCCTGGAAAAAGAATGGGAGAAGGCTCATAAGGAAGAAATCACTCCAAACTGCAAAATGAAATGTTCCGGCTGTGGCGCTGGTATCTACAAAGGAGGAATCTGCATTGAAAGTAAGAATTAAATTTGCAAAACAAGGGACAATGAAATTTATCGGACATTTGGATATTATGCGCTATTTCCAGAAAGCGATTAAAAGGCTCACATTGATGCCGCATATTCCGAAGGTTTCAGTCCCCATATGATTATGTCCTTTGCAGCGCCTCTTGGCGTAGGGGTAACCAGCACCGGAGAATATTTTGACCTGGAAATCAAAACACCTCTTTCTTCCAGAGAAGCTGTGAAACGCCTGAACCAGGTTATGGTAGAGGGAATGGAAATTTTAAGTTTTCGTAAAATACCGGATGGAAAGGCAAATGCAGCTATGGCATTGGTAGCTGCTGCAGACTATGAAGTAAAATTCCGTGAGGGAATGGAACCGGCTGTTGACTGGCAGGAAAAAGTCACTGCCTTTCTGGAACAGCCGGAAATCATGATTGTGAAAAAAACCAAGAAAAATGAAAAAGAAGTAGATTTGAAACCGTTTCTTTATGACATGCAGGTGCAGGGAAATGGAATTTTTCTGAAACTGGCAGCCGGAAGTGTAAAAAACACCAAACCAGAGCTGGTGATGGAGGCCTTTTATAAATTTTGCGGCAAAGACTTCGATGCCTTTAGCTCCTGATTCATCGCCTGGAGGTTTATGCAGATACTGGCACAGAAGGAAATCGAAATCTGGTTTCTCTGGAAGATTTAGGTGAAGATATTGAGTAAATTAATTATTACCCATATGATTTGTCACCAAAAAGAGGTGATGGTATCTGCTCTGGCAGAACAGGGAAGAATCTGCCAGCTTCATATCTTTCACGAGAAAGAAAAAGGGATTCTGGGAAATATCTATATTGGAAAAGTACAGAACATTGTAAAAAATATTCACGCTGCTTTTATTGAAATTGCAGATGGAATTTCCTGTTATTATTCTATGGATGAAAAATCAGAAATTTTTTTCACAAACCCGAAAAAAGATAAGACCATGAAAATCGGCGATGAAGTTCTGGTACAGGTTTCCAAGGAAGGGATTAAGACAAAGCTTCCCTGTGTAAGCGGAAATCTGAATTTTACCGGGCGCTATCTGGTACTTAACCTCTCAGAGAAAAGAATTGGGATTTCCGGGAAGTTAAAGAAAGAAGAGAAGAAACGAATCCGGGAAATTTAGAAGATCATCTTCCCAAACAGGCAGGGGTTATTGTCCGGACGAACTGCAGAGATGCAGATACTTCTGATATTTTACGAGAACTAAAGCAGTTGCAGAATCAGTATGAAGATGTATTGAAACGGGCTTCCACCAGAGTTTGCTTCTCCCTGTTAAAAGAAAATATTCCTGATTCTATACAGGTACTCCAAAGCACCTATACGAAAAATCTGGAAGAAATCATAACGGATGATAAGGCTGTTTTTCAACAAGTCCAAAGCTATCTTCAATGTTATGAAACTCAAGAGGTTCCGGTACGTTTTTATGAGGATTCCCTGCTTCCTCTTGCAAAACTTTATTCTCTGGAAACGGCTGTTTCAGAAGCAGCACAGGAGCGTGTATGGCTAAAATCCGGCGGCTTTCTGGTAATTCAGCAGACGGAAGCTTTTGTTTGCATTGATGTGAATACCGGGAAGTTCCGGAAAAAAAGAAATTCAGGAAACCTTTCGGAAGATTAATCTGGAGGCAGCCAGAGAAATTGCCTTGCAGCTTCGTCTTCGGAATCTTTCCGGTATTATTTTAATTGATTTTATTAATCTGGAAAAGGAAGAAGATAAAAAGGAATTGCTTCAAACCCTTCAGGTATACTTAAAACAAGACCCGGTGAAAGGAACTGTGGTAGATATGACTCCATTAAATATTGTGGAGGTCACCAGAAAAAAAGTGCGGAAGTCTTTGCTGGAAGAACTGAAAGCCCTGGAAAAATAGGAGGCTATGGTAGTATATGAAAGAAAAATCACCTTTAACCACATTGTGCTATATTGAAAAAGATGGACAATATTTAATGCTCCACCGCGTATCCAAAGAAAATGATGTCAACAAAGATAAATGGATTGGTGTAGGCGGTCATTTTGAGCAGGATGAAAGCCCGGAAGAATGTCTTTCGCGGGAAGTAAAAGAAGAAACCGGACTTACCCTTACTTCCTATCGTTTTCGAGGGATAGTCACCTTTTGCTTCTCTAAAGGTGACGGAAGTTTTTCTGAAACGGAATATATGTGTCTCTACACAGCCGATGAATTTCAGGGAACTTTGAGCCCTGTGATGAAGGAGTTCTGGAATGGGTTGACAAAAAAGAACTCTTTAACCTGAATCTATGGGAGGGAGATAAGATTTTCTTCCGGCTTCTGGAAGAAGACAGGCCTTTCTTTTCTTTAAAACTGACTTATGTGGATGATGTTTTGAAAGAGGCGGTGTTAGATGGAAAAAAATAACTGCACGTTAAAACCCTGGCATGGAATTGCGATGTTCCTTGTGGTGATGGCGTCCTTTTATACTATTATCGCCTGGATGCAGGGAAAATGGGGCATGTACGGACTGGCGCTTACGGAGTTGTATCTGCTCCTGCTTAGTATTGCCGGAGCAAAACTTTTCAGACAGCCCCTTAAAGCTAATATTCCCTTTAAAAAAACCAGAAGGAAAAAAGCTTCTGGCAGTGGCTCTTTTTTGGGTTTCTTCCTATGCCCTTGTGATTCCCCTTACCATGCTTGTGGCTTATTTTTATCCGGAGCAAATGTTTTCTGTAAGCGGAAATCTGAATGCATTTATTGCCAGCGTTCCGCCGCTTCTTGCTTTGGTGATTAGCAGTGTACTGCCTGCCGTGTGTGAAGAAGCAGTACACAGGGGATTTATTTTAAAGAGCATGCAAAGCAGATTGAAAAATATCTGGGTTCTGACCATTTTCATGGGGATTTTGTTTGGATTATTTCATGGAAGTATATGGAGATTCCTTCCCACAGCACTTTTAGGCGGTGTGTTGTCGTATTTAATGATTCGCACAGAAAATATGATTTATCCGGCGCTGTTTCATTTTATCAACAACAGTGTGCCATCTTTGCTGTCCGGTTTATTGTCCGGAGGAACGGATACCGCCCAAACTGCGGCAGCCACAGAACAGCTTATAGAGCAGGGACTTCCTATTAGTTTCCTTGGTATTTATATTGCCATGGCATGTATCGTTCCTTTTGGTTTTTATACTGCGGATTATTTACTTAGAAAAAGTCAGGAAAAAGAGAGAGCGTATCTGTCCTCCAATAAAATGCTGGCTCTTTTGGTAGTGTTTACCATTTTACCTGTTATTGTAGGTATGATATTGTTTTTCTATGGATTCTTCTTTGAATCAGGGGCTTTTCCATATTAGGATAAAAAACTCCGGAAAAATTCATTTTATCTCTTGACGAATGGGAAGATAGCTGTTAATATATTAGCGTATGCCGCACAAAGAGGTAGAAGCACCGAAATTTCGGTCACCGTATTTGGCGAGTAATGATAATAGGAGGTGCCATATGTACGCAATTATTGCAACAGGTGGTAAACAGTACAAAGTAGCCGAAGGCGATGTTATCAGAGTAGAGAAGCTTGGAGCAGAAGCTGGTGAAACTGTTACATTTGACCAGGTACTTGCTGTAAGCAACGATGGTTTAAAAGTTGGCGAAGACGTAGCTAACGCATCTGTAACTGCATCTGTAGTTGAAAACGGTAAAGCAAAAAAAGTTATCGTTTACAAATATAAGAGAAAAACCGGTTACCACAAGAAAAACGGTCACAGACAGCAGTTTACAAAAGTAAAAATTGAAAAAATCAATGCTTAATCTGGTAGATTTCAGAAATTATGATTAAAGTAACGATTTATCAGGATTCAGAACAGAGAATCTCAGGTTTTACCATGCAGGATCATGCAGGATATGCTGAGAGCGGCAGTGACATTGTATGTGCGGCGGCATCAGCACTGGCACAGAACACTGTAAATTCTATTGAACGCTTCACAGAAGATACTTTTTCTGTAGATATTAATGAAGAGGCCGGTGAATTGCAGGTGAATCTGGAGCCGGGGTATTCCGAAGAGACGGCATTGTTGCTGGATTCCCTTATCCTCGGTTTACAGGGGATAGAAGAAGAATACATGGAATATATCGATGTAATATTCGAGGAGGTGTAAAGACATGTTAAAAATGAACCTTCAGTTATTTGCACATAAAAAAGGTGTTGGTTCTACAAAGAACGGACGTGACTCTGAGTCCAAAAGACTTGGCGCCAAAAGAGCTGACGGACAGTTTGTAAAAGCTGGAAATATCCTTTACAGACAGCGTGGAACAAAAATTCATCCAGGCGTTAACGTAGGAAGAGGCGGAGACGACACTTTATTTGCATTAGTAGACGGTGTTGTTCGTTTCGAGAGAAAAGGCAGAGACAAAAAACAGGTTTCTGTATTTCCAGTAGTTACTGAAGAGTAATTCACGATAACAAGGGCGGCTTCAAATCTTTTAGGGGTTTGAAGCATTTTTATAGAAAGAGGTTAATATGTTTGCAGACAGAGCAAAAATTTATATCCGTTCCGGAAAAGGCGGAGACGGACATGTAAGCTTCCGCAGAGAGCTTTTTGTTCCCAATGGCGGCCCGGACGGCGGAGACGGCGGGAAAGGCGGGGATGTTATCTTTGAAGTAGATAAGGGTATGAATGCACTGACTGATTATCGTCATAAAAGCAAATATAAAGCAGGTGACGGTGAGCAGGGAGCAAAAAACGCTGCCATGGTGCAAACGGAAAGGATATCATCTTAAAGGTACCGGAAGGCACTGTCATTAAGGAAGCCATCACAGGTAAAGTCATTGCAGATATGTCCGGTGAAAATACCAGACAGATTGTACTGCGCGGCGGAAGAGGTGGAAAGGGAAACCAGCATTATGCTACTGCTACCATGCAGGTACCAAAATATGCCCAGCCTGGCCAGCCGGCACAGGAACTGGAGGTGCAGCTGGAATTAAAGGTGATTGCAGACGTGGGACTTTTAGGTTTTCCAAATGTAGGAAAGTCCACCTTGCTTTCCAGAGTCAGCAATGCAAGACCGGAAATTGCAAATTATCACTTTACCACCTTAAGCCCTCATTTAGGTGTAGTGGATTTGGATGGATGTGACGGATTTGTCATTGCAGATATCCCGGGGCTTATTGAAGGTGCTTCTCAGGGTGTGGGGCTTGGACATCAGTTTTTGCGTCACATTGAGCGTACCAGAGTCTTAATTCACCTGGTAGATGCGGCATCCACAGAGGGAAGAGACCCTATTGACGATATTTATAAAATTAATAAAGAACTGGAAGCTTATGATCCGGAGCTTTCCAAACGCCCACAGGTCATTGCAGCAAACAAAATTGATGCCATTTATGAGGGGGATGAAGACCCTGTACAGAAAATCAGAGAGGAATTCGAACCTCAGGCATTAAGGTTTTCGCCATTTCTGCAGTCAGTGGTAAAGGCTTAAAAGAATTGCTATATTATGTGAAGCAGCTTTTGGACTCTATTGAAAAAGAACCTGTAGTATTCCAGCAGGAATTCTTCCCGGAAGATATGCTGATTACCGAAAATCTTCCTTATACCGTAACCCAGGATACGGAAGATGAACATATCTTTATTATTGAAGGACCTAAGATTGAAAAAATGCTGGGCTATACCAATCTGGATTCTGAGAAGGGATTCTTGTTCTTCCAGAAATTCCTGAAAGAAAGCGGCATTTTAGCAGATTTGGAAAAAGCCGGAATCCAGGAAGGCGATACGGTCCGTATGTACGGATTTGATTTTGACTATTACAAGTAAACCATAGGAGAAAAACATGACAAGCAAACAAAGAGCGTATTTAAAAGGACTTGCTATGACCATGGAACCTATTTTTCAGATTGGTAAATCCAGCCTTACTCCTGAAAATACTGCTGCAGTGGCAGAGGCTCTGGAAGCAAGGGAACTGATTAAAATCAGTGTACTGCAGAATTGTATGGATGATCCCAGAGAAATCGCAGAGGTTCTGGCAGAACGTACACATTCTCAGGTAGTACAGGTCATTGGTAAAAAAATAGTTCTGTATAAGGAAGGCAAAGATAAGAAGAAAAAAATCTTCCTGCCATAATGGCAAAAGGTAGGGGTCATCATGGAAAAGAGAAAAAGAATCGGTATCATGGGTGGAACTTTTGACCCTATTCATATTGGACATTTGATTTTAGGAGAAACAGCGTACCAGCAGTTTCAGTTAGATAAAGTATTGTTTATGCCTGCCGGAAATCCTCCCCATAAGAGAAACCGGCAGGACAGAGCCAGTAATGTTCAGCGCACAGAAATGGTACGAAGAGCCATTTGGGGCAATTCTCATTTTGCTCTTTCTCTGGAGGAAATGGAAAAAGAAGGGCTTAGTTATACTTACGAAACTTTAGAACATTTAAAGGAAACACATCCTGATACAGATTATTATTTTATTCTGGGTGCAGACTCTCTATATGATTTTGAAAAATGGAAAGAACCTGGAAGAATCTTAAAAGCCTGCACGATTCTGGTAGCCACCAGAAATCACACCAGCTATGAGCGACTGGAAGCAGTTATGACACTGTTGGAGGAAAAATACGGAGGCAGATTGAAAAGCTGGATTCTCTGAACATTGACATTTCCTCTAAACAGATTCGCTCCTGGATACTTCAGGGGCGTTCTCTGGCCTATTATGTGCCGGAGACAGTGATTTCTTATATTACGGAAAATAACATCTATAAGGATTGTGATAAGGATGAAATCAGAAATAGTAAAGTTTGAAAAAAAACTGAAAAAATACCTGGATAAAGAACGATTTGTCCATACCCAGGGTGTGATGTATACCGCGGCAGCACTGGCCATGGCTCATGGAGCAGATATGGAGAAGGCAAGGCTTGCCGGACTTCTTCATGACTGTGCCAAATGTATTCCCAACAAAAAGAAATGGAAGCTGTGCGACAAATATCATATTCTGCTTTCTGAGTGTGAGCAGCAAAATCCTTTTTTGATTCATGCAAAACTGGGTGTTGCTATTGCCAGGGAAAAATATGAGATTCAGGATGAAGAAATTCTCTCTGCTATCCGCTGGCATACTACAGGAAAGGACAATATGACAGATTTAGAGAAAATCGTTTATATTGCTGATTATATTGAGCCACAGAGGGATAAAGCCCCGAATCTGGAATGGATCCGTAAGGTTTCGTTTATGGATTTGAATGAAGGTATGTATTATATTTTAAAAGATAGCTTATCCTATTTAGGAAGAAGCGGAAGAACCATAGACCCTGCTACAGAAAAAGCATTTCACTATTATGAAACCATGCACCTTGCAAAAAGGGGAAAGGAGAAAAACAACCATGAATAGTAAAGAAATTGCACGTCTGGCTTGTGAAGCATGGAAGATAAAAAAGCACAGGATATTAAAATCATTAATATTGAACAGGTATCTACACTTGCAGACTACTTTATTATTGCCAGTGGATCTAACCGCAACCAGGTACAGGCCATGGCAGATAATGTAGACGAAGTTCTGGGAAGAGCCGGAGTAGAGCCAAAACAGATGGAAGGCTATCAGAGTGCAAACTGGATTTTAATGGATTACAGAGATGTGGTGATTCATATTTTCGATGAAGAAAACCGTTTGTTCTATGATTTGGAACGTATCTGGAGAGATGGTTCTCTGGTAGAGCGGGAAAGTCTGAATTAAAATTTTTATATAGAGTGGGTTGCCATATCATGCATATGAAGAATATTGTTTATGTGGCAGCCCACTTTATTTTTTATTAAACTATCGCATAAAGCGGAAAACACCGATTACTTTTCCAAGAATTTGAAAAGACTGATCCGGTTCTACAATAATGGGATCCATAAAATCATTTTCCGGCTGAAGACGGATATGACCATTTTCTTTGTAAAAAGTTTTAACGGTTGCAGAATCATCTACCAGCGCAACTACTTTCTGGCCATTCTCCGCAGTCTGAAGCTGTTCTACTACCACATAATCCCCTTCAAAGATACCTGCATTAATCATACTGTCTCCCTGAACAACCAGCATAAATGTTTTGTTATTAGGCATATATTCTGCCGGAATGGGGAAATAGCCTTCAATATTTTCTACCGCAAGCAATGGCTCACCGGCAGCTACTTTCCCAAGAATAGGAACGTTTACGGTTTCTCTCCGTACCAGATTAAAATTATCATCTACAATTTCAATGGCTCTTGGCTTCGTAGGGTCTCTGCGGATATATCCATTCTTCTCCAGGGTTTCCAGGTGAGAATGAACAGAAGACGTAGATTTTAAATCGACTGCCTCACAAATCTCCCGGACAGAAGGGGGAAAACCTCTGTTTAAAATTTCATTTTTCATATATTCTAAAATTTCAGATTGTTTTTGACTAATTTTGCCATATGTCATATCAGGTACCTCCGGTTTCTATGTACAGACTCCTGTACTGTTCTTGCTATGAACATTTATTTTAAATATCATATCATAAATCATCTTATAATGCAAACAAATATTCGGAATGTCTGTTCGCTTTAAAGCCGAAAATATGTTCGAAAAAGCATTGACAAACATTTGTTCTTGTAGTATTCTTGTTTTATTAAATAGAACAGATGTTCACGAACACATTTTCGCTTTATGTAAAGGAGGATTTCACTATGAAGAAGAAAACACAGGGGTTTGTCATTGTAACAGAATCCTATAAACAGGAAAGAAATATGCAAAAAACATCTACAGCAAAAAGAAGAAGTCTTTACTGTATAGCCGCATTGCTGACTGTCATCCTGGTTTTGGTTTTTAATACAGCCAATATTGCAAATGCAGGTACAAGAGAGGCGGAGCGCTATAAATATTTTACCAGTATTGAAGTACAGGCAGGAACCAGTTTATGGGATATTGCAGAAGAATATATGACAGAAGAATACGATTCTCCCCAAGAATATATTCAGGAAGTGAAAAATATCAATCACATGAATCAGGATTTGATTTACGAAGGCTCTTATTTATGTGTACCATATTATTCTTCTGAGAAAAAATAAGAAGGGGATTTCTTGTTTCCTGTCTTTCTCAATGGTAAAATATAGTGAGAATCAGGAAAAGAAAGGAAAACATATTTATGAATCGCAAGAAGGTTACTTCTACAGATGTGGCAAGAAAAGCAGGTGTTTCTCAATCCACTGTATCTATGATTTTAAATAAAAAGTACAATGTCTCATTTTCCAGGGAAACTGTGGAGCGGGTGGAATGTGCAGCAAAAGAGCTTGGATATGAAAATGAAAAGAAGCATTCTAAAACAAGAATCTCCATGAGGGGAACTATTTTTGTGATTTGTCCGAATCTTACCAATCCTTACTATTTTTCTCTGCTTCAGGGAATTGAAAAGACAGCACAAAAAAATAAATACGATGTTTTTCTGTGTAACACAAGAAGAAATTATCAGACAGAAGAAAAGTACCTGAGAAAAATTGAAAAATTAAATCCTTCGGGGATTATTTATACCTGTTCTCCCAGTTTTCCGGAAATTGTCCAGAAGCTGTCAGAAAAAATTCCAGTGGTACATATCGGAGAAAAGAACGCTGTACAAGGTATTGATACTGTGGAGCTGAATAGTGAGAAAATAGGGCATATGCTTGCTGAATATCTGCTGCGCCTTGGACATAAAAAAGTAGCTTTTTTATCGACGCCTCTTACAAAAAGACAATCTGCCAGAAGAGCCAGAATTAAAGGGTTTTGTCAGGCTTTTGAAGAAGCCGGATATGGAGACGGCGTTTATGTAAAAAGCTTCCAAAGGAGGCAGATGTTCTTTTTCAGGAAATAGATATGGAATATAAAACAGGTTATGAACTAACCGGAAAAATCCTGTTGGAAGTTCCGGATTTAACCGCCATAGTAGGGAGTAATGATATGGTTGCTCTTGGGATACGGGATGCGCTTTTGCATCGCCATTATAAAATTCCGGAGGAGGTTTCTGTTTTAGGATGTGATAATTTATTAATTTCCGGAATACACGGAATTGACCTGACAACAGTAGAACATTTCACCGGAAAAAAGGGAGAAGATGCCTGCCAGGTTCTAATAGAAAAAATAGAGGAGAAGAAGCTGAAAAAGGGGAAGCAAACAGGAGAAATGATTCACCATATTGAATATGAACCACGTCTGGTTATACGTGGCAGTTCCGGATATCCTAAAAAGCTGTAGTATCGTAATTAATAGTTTAAAATATTAATAATACAGACTATCAATAATTTGAACACTTGTTTGACGAAGCCTATTTTCCATGTTATGGTTATCTCAAAATGTAGCTTATGGAAAGTACATAGAGGAGTGAAAGGAATATGGAAAAAATAGACTGGAACAATTATTTAAACAGAGATATTGTGTGTTCCTGTGGTAAAACACATTTTTGTGATATTGAAGAGATTGTTATTGAAGATCATGCCATTCAGCAGCTTCCAGGAATTCTTGCAAAACATGCTTATAAGAAACTCTGTGTGGTTTGTGATGAAAATACTCAGGAAGCGGCAGGGTTCCAGGTATATGAGGAACTTACAAAGGCTGGTTATACTTATAAAAAGATTGTATTCCCCTATAGGAACTGATACCGGATGAAGAAGCACTGGTATTTTTGTTTTCCCAGATTCCAAATGATTGCGATTTGTTCTTGCAGTGGGAAGTGGTACGATAAACGATCTTTGCAGATATGTCAGTTATAAAATGAAAATAGATTACTACATTGTTGGAACAGCACCTTCTATGGATGGTTACGCATCCAATGTATCACCTTTGATTATCCGACATTTAAAGACTACTTATGAAGCCAGACCGGCAAGAGTAATTATAGGGGACCTGGATGTAATGTCCCAGGCTCCCCTTTCTATGATTGCGGCAGGTGTAGGAGATATTATCGGAAAATATGTCTGTCTGGCGGACTGGCAGATGGCACACATGGTCAATGGAGAATACATTTGTCAGGAAATTATGGAGCTTGTGCGTCAGTCTATACAAAAAGTAGCAGACCATGCCAGGGCTGCCATTCAGAGAGACAAAGCAGCTATTTCTGCCATTATGGAAGGGCTGGTATTAAGTGGAATTGCTATGAGCTATATTGGTAATTCCAGACCGGCATCAGGAAGTGAACACCATATGTCTCATTATTGGGAAATGATGTTTCTGCTGGCAGAAACAGCGGATCCTCTGCATGGTACGAAGGTTGGTGTGGGTACTGTTTCGGCGCTTCGTTTATATGAAATGTTAAAAGAAAGCCAGGCTTCCCTGGAGTTTCTCCAGGCACCTCATTTTGAAAAAGAAGCGTGGCAAAAGCAGATTTTGGATGCTTATGGACCGGCCGCCTGTGGTGTCCTGAAGCTGGAAGAAGAGATTGGGAAAAATTCAGATGAAAAAGTGTCAAAAAGGCGCAAAACCTTTTTAGAACACCAGGAGGAGATTTGGAAGATAGTGGATGCATTACCTTCTTCCAAAGACATTCAGAAGCTTTTAGAGTCCATGAATGCGCCTTTTTCTCCGGCACAGCTTCAAGTTCCGAAAGAGGTGTTTCAAAAAGGTATCTACTTTGCAAAGGACTTACGAAATCGTTTTGGACTGCTTCAGATTTTATTTGATTTTGGTTTGCAGGAAACATTTAGCCCAAAATTAATAGACGAGTTTTATATCTGAATTTTTTAGATAAATTTGAAGAGTATACTTTTTTCTTGTAGAAATTTCTGCGTATGATACACTAACTGTAAATGAAAAAATATTTCAAATGGGGGTTATGCTATTATGCACACATTAGAAAATGAATACCTGAAAATCAGTGTATGCGAAACAGGCGCAGAGCTTTATCACATTTATGACAAAGAAATGGAAAAAGAAGTGTTATGGTACGGAGATGAAGCCTATTGGGCAAGACGCTCTCCGTTACTGTTCCCAAATGTAGGACGCAACCACGAAAATCGTTGTCTTTACCAGGGACAGTATTATGATACAGTGCAGCATGGATTTACCAGAGATGCTGTATTTACCTGTATAGATTCCGGAAAAGATTTTCTTACCTTCCAGCTTTGTGATACGGAAGAAACCAGAAATTATTTTCCCTTTGCTTTTCAGTTACTTGTAATTTATACCTTAAAAGAAAGAGAGTTGGAAGTTTGCTGGAAAGTGGAAAACCGGAATCAGGAAACCATGTATTTTACCATTGGCGGACATCCGGGCTTTAATGTTCCGATTTTAGAAAATACAAAGCAGACGGATTATAAACTTTTGTTCCAGCGCAAGGAAGCCCTGGAGTATCTTTTGGTTTACGGAAACACTGGAACTGCAGACAGCAGCACCAAATACCAGCTTCCGTTGGAACCTATCGGGGAGTATTATGGTTGTGACATTACTGAGCATATGTTTGACCATGATGCGCTGATTTTGGACAATAACCAAATTGACTGGGTGGGAATTGGCTATCCGGATGGAACGCCTTATATTACCATGGAATGTAAAGGATTTACCAACTTTGGCATCTGGAGTCTTCCAGGAGCGCCTTATGTATGTCTGGAGCCATGGATGGGAAGATGTGATGATTATGGTTTCCAGAAAGAAATTTCTGAGAAGCCGGATGTGATTTCCCTGGAAGCAGGTAAAACATTCTGCAAATCCTATTCTATAGGGGTACATAAAAAATAAAAAGAATTTTTATTTGCCCTTGACATTCTTTATCAGGATGTGGTATAAATTGTTTAACAAGCTAAACCGTTGAAGGAGAGTAAGTACCTTTTTCATATGTGATACATATAAACGTCTGAATACAGAGAGCTGCCGGTGGTGGGAATGCAGCTTCAGAGAGAAGAGGGAATGGGCTCCTGAGGGCAGACAGAAGTGAGTATGAATGCCGGAGAAAAAACTTCGTTATCAAATTTAGCATGTGAAGCATGCGATGAGTGGGTACGCAAGTATCAAATTGGGTGGCACCGCAGGAGTTTTTGCTCTTGTCCCTGGAAACAGTTGTTTTTTAGGGACAAGGGCTTTTTTATTCGATAAGGAACTGTACCTGTCCCTGGAAGTTCAAAGGAAAGAAAGGAGACACAGTTATGTCAAATCAAAACAAAGAAATCCCTTACAAAATTTATTTAGAAGAAGCAGAGCTCCCAAAACAATGGTATAACGTAAGAGCGGATATGAAACATAAACCAGCGCCGCTTTTGAATCCGGATACTCTGCAGCCTATGACAGAAAAAGATTTAAGTGTTGTGTTCTGTGAGGAATTGGTAAAGCAGGAATTAGACAATACAACACCGTACATTGATATTCCGGATGAAATCAGGAATTTTTACAAAATGTATCGTCCTGCGCCTCTGGTACGTGCATATTGTCTGGAAGAGAAGTTACAGACACCTGCCAAAATTTACTATAAGTTTGAGGGAAATAATACCAGCGGAAGTCATAAACTAAATTCTGCTATTGCGCAGGCTTATTATGCCAAGAAGCAGGGATTAAAGGGTGTTACAACAGAAACCGGAGCAGGACAGTGGGGAACAGCGCTTTCTATGGCATGTTCTTATCTGGGGCTGGATTGTCAGGTTTATATGGTAAAATGCTCCTATGAGCAGAAACCCTTCCGCCGGGAAGTTATGAGAACCTATGGAGCATCCGTTACCCCGTCACCTTCTGATACTACAGAAATAGGAAGAAAAATTTTGAAGGAACATCCTGGTACTTCCGGAAGTTTGGGATGCGCTATTTCTGAGGCAGTAGAACGGGCTACACAGCAGGAAGGTTATCGTTATGTACTTGGAAGCGTATTAAATCAGGTACTTCTGCATCAGACCATCATAGGATTGGAAACGAAAACAGCCTTAGACAAATATGGTATTCAGCCGGATATGATTATTGGATGTGCCGGAGGAGGTTCCAATCTTGGCGGCTTGATTTCTCCATTTATGGGGGAGAAACTAAGAGGAGAAAAAGATTATCAGATTATTGCTGTAGAGCCTGCTTCCTGTCCAAGCTTTACAAGAGGAAAATTTGTCTATGATTTCTGTGATACCGGAATGGTAACACCATTGCAGAAAATGTATACCTTGGGAAGTGGATTTATTCCTTCTGCCAACCATGCCGGAGGTCTCCGTTATCATGGTATGAGTTCTATTTTATCACAGCTTTACCATGATGGTCTGATGGAAGCACGCTCTGTAGAACAGACTTCCGTATTTGAAGCAGCGGTACAGTTTGCGCGGGTGGAGGGAATCCTTCCTGCACCGGAAAGTGCTCATGCAATCAGAGTAGCTATGGATGAAGCCTTAAAATGCAAGGAAACAGGTGAAGAAAAAACCATTGTGTTCGGTCTTACAGGAACCGGCTATTTTGATATGTATGCTTATGAAAAATTCAATAATGGTCAGATGTCTGATTACATTCCTACAGAGGAAGATTTAGCTGCCGGCTTTGCAGGCATTCCTAAATTTCCGGGAAATGAAATTTAAAACATAATAGAAACAGGGAGATGTTGCATGGAATCATTATTTGATATGTATTTCATGCAACATCTTCTTGTTTTTTTGCATTCCCTTTGCTATAATGAAAGACCGCCTGAAACTGGAAGGTGCTGTTCAGGGATGGGGACAAGCGCCTGATTCAGATTTTAAGTGAAAAAATTTGAGAAAAGTGAGGTAAGAATATGGAAAAACATCTAAGAGAACAAGAACAGGAGAAAGCCCATCTGGCGCAATGCCTGGAAATCATTCAGGAGAATATCCGCCTGTATGAAGACAAAGAAAGCCGCTACAAAAAAGAAGTCACAGAGCTTCTTCAGGCTGTAAAAAAGGAGAAGGTGATTCCTAATGGTATGTTGATTGCCGGAAGAAATATTCTGGAACATACACAGAATTCCCTTCGTAAAAACAGGGCAGCGTTTCAGAAGGCTTATTTCGGAAGAGTAGATTATCAGGATGAAACTTATGGCGTTTCAGAAAGCTGTATATCGGCAAAAACGGAATTACCCAAAACTCCAATGATGTGATAATTGTAGACTGGAGAGCGCCTGTTTCCAGTGTATATTATGAAAATGAATTAGGACAGGGGCATTATGATGTGCCTGGAAGCCAACCAGTGGAAATTACGTTACATAAAAAGAGAACCTATGACATCCAGGGAAAGGATTTGTTGGGTTTTTATGATGATGATGTAGCTGCCAATGACGACTTGCTGGTAAAATATTTATCTCAAAATAAAGAGGCCGTGCTGGGAGACATCATTGCCACCATTCAAAAGGAACAAAATGAGATTATCCGGGATACACCTTTTAAGAATATTATTGTTCAGGGCGTTGCCGGAAGCGGGAAAACCACAGTGGCGCTGCATAGAATTTCTTATGTGCTGTATAACTATGAAGAAAAATACAAACCTTCGGAATTTTGTATTGTAGGAAGCAGTGATATGCTGTTAAACTATATTAGCAGCGGTTTACCGGAACTGGATGTCTCCCATGTAAGACAGATGCGCATGGACGTGTTTCTGCCTTATCTTATGGGAAAATCCTGGAAAAAGAAACATCAGATTATCCCTGAAGATATCATGGCTTTCGTAAAGAGCAAACTATCCTTTATATGTGCTTTGGATGAATTTCTGGATATGTGGAAACAGCGTTATCTATCCTTAAACACCATAAAAGATGCAGAACTTGGAATCTTACTGTCAGAAGAGAATATGAAAGAAACCAGAAAGAGAAATCCTCAGCTTTCTCTGTTACAACTGGAAAAACTCTTAAATACCAGAATTGCTTCCAGAATTAAATTTCTCTGTACAGAAAAAGAGGAACATTATAAAAAGCAGAAGCTGCAGGAATATAAGAAGTATTTTGATTCTGCAAAACACAAATGGACGGAAGTACAGATTTACCAGGAATTTCTTCTCTGGTTTGTGGAAAAGAATGGGCTGGAAAAAAGTCAATGGAAAGGAACCTTGGAGCATGTAAGCAAGGGAGCCTTTGATTTATATGATACTGCAGCTTTATGTTTAATCTGGAAACGGATTTTAAAGAAAAAAGATACAGACGAATTCAGTCAGATTGTTATTGATGAAGCCCAGGATTTTGGCGTCATGATTTATTATGTGATGAAACAGATTTTAGACACCTGTTATTTTACCATTATGGGTGATGTTTCCCAGAATATCCGTTATGAAACCGGTATGAATGACTGGGAAGATTTGAAAAAAGTCTTATTTCAAAAAGAACAGGACAGTTTTTATCTTTTGGCAAAGAGTTACCGAAATACCATTGAAATTTCAGAATGTGCCGGAAAAGTACTGGAAAAGGCTTCCCAGGGAACTTATAAAATCCAGCCTGTGATTCGTCATGGACAAGAAGTACAGGTACATATACAAAAGGGAGAAGCGCTGAAGCAGTTGCTCAAAGCTACGGTAGCAAAAGTACAGAAACAGGGATTTGAAACTATTGCTGTGGTTTGCAGAACAAAAGAGGAGACAAGGGAAGTAAAAGAAATCCTTGAAATTCAGGAGGAAACAGAGGATTTTCACAATGGAGTCATGGTGCTTCCGGTAACGCTTACCAAGGGTTTGGAATTTGATGCAGTCATTCTCTGGAAAGCAGATGAGGAACATTACGGTGAAAATCCAAAAGAAGCAAAACTTCTTTATGTTGCCATTACCAGGGCTTTGCACCAGTTGTATTTCCTGGGAGATAAGCCGCTGAGCGGACTGTTAAAGGATGGAATACCAAAGAGGTGATTGTTATGAAACAGATTTTATTATTGGAAGATGATGAGGGCTTGAACAGGGGAATTTCATTGAAGCTGAAAAAAGAAGGATATCAGGTTTTTTCCGCCTTTACCATAAAAGAGGCAGAGGAATTTTTAGAACAAGAATCCATTGATTTACTCATCAGTGATATTTCCCTTCCAGATGGGAATGGTATGGATTTTTGCAGAAAAGCAAGACAGTACAGTAATCTTTATATTATTTTTCTCTCAGCTCTTGACCAGGAAGTGGATATTGTCAATGGATATGATTGCGGAGCAGATGACTATATGACAAAGCCTTTTAGCCTGCTAGTATTGATTTCAAAGGTCAATGCATGTATGCGGAGAGCTTCTGTAAAACAGGAAGGGCAGCTTCTTATTTCACAGGATATCCAGGTTCAGCGCAATACCATGCAGGTCTATCAAAAGGGAGAGTCTGTGATTTTAAGCAAAAAGGAATTGCAGCTTTTAATATATCTCATGGAAAATGCCGGGAGAATCGTAACCAAAGAACAGATTTTAGAGCATGTCTGGGATATGGATGGACAGTTTGTGGAAGAAAATACGGTTACTGTGAATATCAGCAGACTGAAAAGCAAATTACAGACCAAAGCCATTGAAAATGTGAGAGGACTGGGCTATTTATGGACAGAAAAGGTAAGAAAAGAATAAACCTCCCCTTTTGGACTGCTCTGCTCCTGGTACTCCTTATGGCTGCAACAGCCGGTTTTTATTTAAACCAACGGTTCCAGGCAAATTTGAGAACAGCAGCGGCGTTGGCCCTTAAAGTACCACAGGCAGAAGGTGTTTTGATTGGAATGCAGGAAAAAGGATATGCCAATTTCCCGGAAGAAAAAGAGATTGAGGAAAAAGCATTACAAATAGAGGAAACCTACGGATATTCCCCTTTTTCCACCAGTGAAAGCAACAGTTTTTTCCTCTTTCTTGTAATAGAAATATTCCTGACAGCAGGCCTGTGCGCATGCATCTTTTTCTCACGCAGTTTTTACCACAGGAAAAGGGAAGAACATCATCAGGAGGCTCTGAAAATTTTGCTGGATAACATTCATGCTTATACGCTGGGAGATTATGAAACCAGCCATTTTCTCATTGAGGATGAGCCTGAATTGGAACAATTACAAAAAGAACTTGATAAAATGGGAACTGCTATGTTTCGCCTTACCAGACGTCTGAAGAAGAGGAGCAGAATACGAAAACTTTGATTTCCGATATATCTCATTAGTTAAAAACACCTCTGGCTGCATTAAAAATAAATTATGAATTGCAGGAAGAAGAAAGTCTGAGCCTGGAAGAGCGAAAAGAATTTCAAAATCAGGGGAAAAAAGATCTGGAAAAGCTGGAAAATCTCATGGCGCTGTTTTTTCAGATGTCCAGGCTGGAAAATCATATGATTCATTTACAGATTCAAAAAAGAGATATCAGAGAAACTATTCTGGAAGCCGTAAATACTGTTATTATGAAAGCAGTTGAAAAAAATATAGAAGTTTCTGTAGATGTGGCAACGTGTATGGTATTCCATGATTTTCGCTGGACTTCAGAAGCGCTCATAAATCTTTTGGACAATGCCATCAAATATTCACCTTCTGAAAGTACCATAAAAATCCGGTTACAGAAATTAACCACTTATGCCTTAATTGATATTATGGATCAGGGCATAGGAGTAAAAAAAGAGGAACGGCATCAAATTTTCCAACGCTTTTACAGAGGAGAACAGGCAAAGGAAATGCAAAGAGATGGCGTTGGTATTGGGCTGTATCTGGCAAGAGAAATCATAGAACAACAACAGGGGACAATTACCCTGAAAGACAATCCTTTACACAAAGGCTGCTGTGTTCAGGTGATGCTTCCTTTATGTATTACAAAACTGTAAGATTCCTGTCAGCCATTTGCAAGAATTCTATTGTACAATCATGCTAAACAATAAGGAACAACAGAAGGGAGCAAACTTTATGAAGCCAATGGTTGAAGTAAAAAACTTAAAAAAATACTATGGTAAAGGCGAAAACCTGGTAAAAGCGTGGATCATACTAATTTAGTCATAGAAAAAGGAAAATTCACAGCTATTGTAGGACGTTCCGGGTCCGGTAAATCTACCTTATTACATTTAATCGGTGGGCTGGACAGACCAGATGAGGGAACAGTACTTATTGACGGTAAGGATATTTTTCAATTAAAAGATGAACAGCTGGCTGTTTTCAGACGCCAGAAGATTGGATTTATTTTTCAGGATTTTAATTTAATTCCATCTCTCAATGTCTGGGAAAACATTGTACTTCCTATAGGCTTAGACCATCAAAAGGTTGACCATAATTATGTTATGGAAATCGTAGATACGATTGGAATCAGAGCTAAATTAAAAACGCTTCCAAACGCATTATCCGGAGGGCAGAAGCAGCGCGTTGCCATTGCCAGAGCGCTGGCTTCCCGTCCATCGGTGATTCTCGCCGATGAACCAACCGGAAACCTTGATTCACATACAGAATTAGAAGTCATTGCACTTTTAAAATCCTGTGTTCAAAAATACGGACAAACTCTGGTGATGATTACGCATGATGAGACCATTGCTCAAATGGCAGATTGTGTGGTAGTGATTGAAGATGGCAAGGTGGTGACACAGGCATGAAAACCGTAACCAAAACAGCGTTGGCCAATATTCGTTTAAATCGAAGCAAAAATATTCTCATAGGGATTGCAATCAGTCTGACCACCTTATTACTTTTTTTAATTCCAAGTATTGGATTCGGGATGATGGATATTCAATATGAGGCAATCAACCGGATTTATCCCACCTATCATGGGATGTATCAAAAAGTTCCTACAGAAACAGTAGAAAAAATAAAAGCAGTGAAAGAAATTGAGAAGGCAGGGCTGCGGTGTGATCCGGGAATGATTCCCAATGATGAGTACACTATCTATATGACCAGTGTGGACAAAACCTGTGCAGAATTTATGCGCTTTGAACCATCAGAAGGTCATTTCCCTGAGAAATCAGATGAAATTCTGGTTTCCCAAGGTCTGCTAAAAGCCATGGGGCTGGAAGGGAAAAAAGTGGGAGATACCATTACCCTTCCTTATCAGATTCAAAAGAAAGACGGACTGGATTTTCGCAAAGAAAAAACATTTGTTATTTGCGGTATGTCCAGTGACAGCGAAGCAAACGAAGAGGCAAAACAATATACAGCCTGTGTTTCTGACGCCTTTGTAAAAGAAGAGTTATCAGAGGCAGAACTCACTTATGATGTATATTTCCGATTACCGGCCAACAGTCATACCAGCATGGATGCCATAAAAGCAAACATGGAGGAAATTGGAGAAAGCCTGGGAATTCCGAAAGATTATATTATTTCCAATGATGATTATCTTGGAGCAAATTATGTAGATCCTATGATGAATATGGCTATTGTAGTGATTATGCTGATTGTTGTGTTTGCCGGTATGATTACTTTATACAGCATTTATTATATTTCTATGATTCAAAGAGTACAGGAATATGGAAGGCTGAAAGCCATTGGCGCTACGAAACACCAGATTCGTCAGATTGTGTTGCGGGAAGGTTTCCTGGTTGCTTCCGTTGCAGTACCTTTTGGCTTACTTCTTGGAACCTTGCTCTTGCAAAAGTCATTCCAGATTCTTGTATATTTCCTGGAGTTTGAAGCTGATGATATACAAAATCAAATGACAATCCAGCTTATTCGGAATCAGGAAGTTTCCTGCTTTTATCCATGGCTTTATATTTTAACAGTTATGGCTGCCTTTCTAACTGTTTATCTTTCTCTTTTAAAGCCCATGAGTATTGCAGCTAAAATCTCACCCATAGAAGCGCTTCGCTACAACGGAGAAAGCACTTCATCAAAAGGGACTCGAAAAGGCTATGAGTTTCTCACTTTATTCCGTCTGACAAAGTCCAATCTTTTGAGAAACAAAAAGAGAACCTTACTCACCGTTTTTTCCATAGGAATCACAGGAATTTTCTTTGTGGCAGTGTCAACAGTCTTATCCTGTGCAAATCCAAAAGAAGCTGCAAATATGAGCATTGAAGGAGAATATGAGGTTTCAGTGATTACGGAAGCCGGAAACAAGGAACATCCGGAGCTGGAATGGAATCAGGTAATGCAGAACAATCCTCTGACAGATAAAGTAATAGAACAGTTTTCCAATCTGGATGGAGTTAAAAAAGTTGAACCTTTTTCTTATATAGCAATGTCAAATGAAGATTTTCTGGAAGGGGAAAATGATGCGAATCTTACCGGAATGCCTGAGACCTATGCAAAGAAACTGGAGGACGGTCTGGTTGAAGGGCATATTACCTATGAGGAAATGAAAAACAGCAACAAAGTGATTTTAAATGCAGATCTTCTACACTGGTATCCTGATTTATCCGTAGGAGATAATCTGGATTTTCAATATATGGACGGTGATGTCAAAAAAGAAGTTACCTTGGAAATTGCGGCTATCGGGAACTATCCTGTTTCTCTTGTGGATTTTGCAGATTTTATTACTGCCCAGGAATTTGTAGAACAATTATCTCAAAATAATTGCTATGACCATCTTGCTGTTTTTAGTGAAGAGAAACATAATGCAGCGCTAGAAAAACAAATTGAAGAACTCTGTCAGCAGACAGGAGGTCTGGAACTTACCAGAACCTGGCAGTCTGAATATATTACGTGGAAACAGGGAATATCTTTTGTTTCCACTGGATGTTATCTGTTTCTGGGAGTGTTAGGTCTTATCTGCATTATGAACCTGATTAATACCATGATTAACAGTATTCACATGCGGAAAAAAGAGCTTGGTATCATGCAGGCCATTGGTCTTTCAGAAAAACAGTTAATCCGTATGCTGCATTTAGAAAGCTTATTCTATACTGCCGGAGCAGTTTTATGTTCTGTAGGAATTGGCAGTGTGGCAGGATATCTGATTTTTCTCTATGCAAAGGAAACAAAGATGTTCAATATTACATATTATCATTATCCTGTAACAGCCGTAATCGGAATTGTACTTGCCATGGCTTTACTTCAACTGCTGTTAGTTACTGTAATTGGAAAATCCATGAAAAGGGAATCTCTTATGGACAGAATCCGGTTTAGTGAGTAAAAACAAGATATGTTTCCCTGTCAATCATGATAGATACTTTAATCATAACCACCCGTCCAGTGGTGTGCTACCCGTCAAGAGGACAATGAAAAATAATAAATTTTTCTCCGTCAGCCTATTAACCGGCTGGCGGTATTTTTATGCTGCTTTCAACGTAAGTTCATGAAAGGCCATCGGTGTCATTATATGTAACTTACGCTGTAGTCGTCGGTTGTTATAGTATTCAATATAGTCTTGGATGCCTTGGATTAATTCTTCTTTTGATGTAAAGCGTTTCCCATAATACATTTCCCGTTTTAAAATTCCCCAAAATCCTTCCATTGGTCCATTGTCAATACAGTGTGCAACTCTGGACATACTTTGTTTCATATGATGTTTCTTCAGCCGACTATAAAATGCCTGACTGGTATATTGGAATCCCCGGTCCGAATGAAAAAGCGGATGCACATCAGGCTCTGCCGTTACCGCCTGATCAAATGTATCCATAACAAGGGCATTATCATTATGCGCGCTGATTTTATACGAGACAATCCTGCGGTCGCACAGATCAAGAATCGCACTTAAATATATTTTGTGTACTTCTACCCCTATATAATATTTGAACTCTGTTACATCTGTCAGCCATTTCTCATTCGGTTTATCTGCGTGAAACTCCCGGTGAAGAAAGTTTTTCGCAATGTGGGAGGGATTCCTGTCTGCTTTCGTACAGCTCTTCGGCTCCATTTGATAGATGACTGTATTCCGATTTTCCGGCAGATTCTCAGAATCCTCTTATCATTGGCCGGAATCCCATAATTTACAGCCAGTTCATCACGGATACGCCGATAACCCATATCTGGATGCAGCCGATGTATTTCCCTGATAATATCGGCAATCTGTTCATTCCTGATCTCATTGTCACTTTTGGGATGTTTCAGCCATCGGTAATAGGAAGAACGAGTAATTCCAAGGTATCTGCACATTTGTTTGACCGGATATCCTTTTGATTTGGACAGTTCCCTGATTGCCTGATATTCACATAATTTATGTATTAAAGAAAGCGATCCCTCCTTTCTAATTCCCTTACTTTTTTTAACAGGTCATTCTCCATCTGTAAGTCTTTATTTTTACGTTCCAGCTCTGCGATACGGTCCCGTAATTCTTCTTCTGGAGTGCGGCTTGGCTTAGAGCCGATCCGCCGGCCTCTCCGATCCTCCAAACCGGCACTTCCCATTTTTTCATACCGTTCCACCCAATTTCGGACCTGCTGATAGGAACAATCATACTTCAAGGCCATTGCCCCATAATTCCGGTCATGGTCAAGACAGTCTTTTACAATGCAGATTCGTTCCTCCAGTGTTGTTTTTCTTGCTTTCTTCATAGCGCTACCTCCGGTAAGTTCTTTTAATTCCTTACCTTCATTATACGCCTTGATCCAACTTGAAAGTTGAGAATGCTGTCGGATTCCGAATTTTACACATATTTCATCTAACGATCCCTCTCCGGAAAGGTATGCATGAACTGCCTGCAATTTCAATTCTTTTGAGTAGCGTTTATTTGTCTTAGGAGACAGTAAACTTTCTGGTCCGTCTGTTTTATAGATCCTGATCCAATCCTGAACACTCCGCTTATTTACACCGCACATTTTTGCAGCGCCTTTTTGGCTAAGTTCTCCGTTCAGGTACTGTTCTACGATTTCTACTTTTTTTACTGCATCAATTTTACTTTTTCTGGACATAAAATACCCCCAAGTAGGTTTTTATATTTTTGTGTCCTACTTGAGGGTATCATATCAATATTCGGGTGGGTTATTTTGTTATACCCTAAATTACCCTCTGAATTTGTTTTTAAATTTGGAGGGATTTTTTTATGTCCTTTTTTCGGGCAGTTTATCTATCTGCTCATACGAAGCAAAATTTTATCAATACATAGCATATCAAGAGAACGGCAGGAAACCAGTTAAAAAAAATTTCTG
>ENA-OQAA01000268-OQAA01000268.1-human-gut-metagenome-genome-assembly--contig:-NODE-268-length-36710-cov-2.878031_pt1 | contig 36710 bp, 48 predicted proteins | sample MGYA00242489_ERZ504515 | MGnify/ENA primary metagenome ERZ504515 (study PRJEB26092, sample SAMD00036237) | human gut metagenome | host: Homo sapiens | study: EMG produced TPA metagenomics assembly of... | reverse complement strand
ACAGTATATACCTGCCGGTCAGAATCTGTTTTCAGATACAGGGCCTCCGGAGTAGAGGATGTGTCCGGTATCTGAGAAAATAAGTATCTTCTGTGGGAATACTGCGCCGCCCGGCTGCCTTCAGAAAATCCAGACACTTGCGTACAGCGATTTTGCTCAGCCATGCTTTTCATAGGTGCCGTCGAAACGGGAAAGGTTTTTGTAAGCAGATAAAAATACTTCCTGGGTCAGATCTTCTGCATCAAAAGGGTTTCCTACGGATTTCAGACAGATGGAGTAGATCAGATTCTGATACTGCTCCAGCAGATATTTCAAATATTCTTCCTGTGAAATACGATCATCCCCTTCCTGATGCTGCCTGGATAATGAACGCAATGAAGCTTCCCGGCATTCTTTCTCCCGTTCATTATATTATAACGGAACAAAAAGAACAAAAACTTCATAAAACCGGAAAGTTTTTAATAAAATGCTGTACAGAACACACAGTTTGACGAAAAATCCGTTTATTTTCATACACTGGACAGATTGTAAAGTAAGAAGAATATGTTATAATATTTGACTATAACAGGACAGGTTATGATATTCGGGCAGTGCTTCGGCAAAGGAGTGTATAGACAGAAATGAATGTGGCTGCTGTGAACGAGGTCAGCAGTAGCAGATCAGTGGAAAGACGAAGAACTGCAGTATTTATCAGGAAGGAAATTATGGCAAGTATCAGAGATGTAGCGCAAAAAGCAGGCGTAGGAGTCGGCACTGTGTCAAGAGTGATCAATGGAAGCGGGTATGTTGCAGAAGATACAAGAAAAAAAATCGAGTCAGCGATCCGTGAACTGGAATATACCCCAAATGAGCTGGCAAGAAATCTTTTTAAAAACAGGACAGGCATTATAGGCGTTCTGGTTCCGGATTTGGATCATCCTTTTTTTCCGCTTTTGCAAGGGAGACAGAGATTGCTCTTTATAAAGCAGGATATAAAGTGATGATCTGCAATACCATAGGAAGCAGCAACAGGGAACTGGATTATCTGAATATGCTGGACCGGAATATGGTAGACGGGATCATAACCGGTTCCCATACCCTTCATGTGGAAGAATACTTAAAAAGAAAGAGAACGATCGTGTCTCTGAATCAGGATTTCGGACCGGAGATTCCCATGGTAGGTTCCGACCACATTTACGGAGGCCGGGCTGCCGCAGAGATTATCCTTAAAAACAAGTGCAGGAAAGTCCTTCATATTACCGGAGTGGCGCCTAATGTTGCCGCCAATGACAGACATGCCATTTTTGAGTCGATTCTTGCCGAACACGGAGTGGAAATCGTAGATCTGATGATGGAATGGAACAAGTTTGATCATCAGGCATACTGGGATGCCGCAAGGGAAGCCATACGCAAGTGCGACGGAATAGACGGGGTGTTTGCTGCAGACCAGCCGGCGCTCTATTATATGCATCTTGCAATGGAGGCCGGAAAAAGAGTGCCGGAAGATCTGAAAGTAGTGGCTTATGACGGAATGGATATTACCAGGCTCTGTTACCCACAGGTTACAAGTATTGATCAGAATATCCGTTTTCTGGCGGACACCTGCGCTTCTACAGTGATAAAACTTATTGATGGAAGTGAACGGGTTCCACACAAACAGATCATGTCTGTAGAGGTTCATCAGGGGAAGACTACAAATCCTGTTGTTCTGGACGGAAACTTCTGATTGTGCAATACATACAAAAAAAGAATGGTAAAACTGTAAAAACAGACGGAAATGTTATTTTGAATATGATTTTTAGATAAAACCTATTGACAAATAAGTCAGTAGGTTTTATTATTAAGGCACAATATGGAACGGGTTCCACAGAGAGCGCAAATAAATTTATAAGAGAGCGCAGACTGTGATATATGGAACAGGTTCCCTGCTTTCCAGGCGCGCGGAAAGAACTCAGATTAAGGAGGAAGAGAACATGAAAAAAGCAATCAGTATGGCAATGGCAGCAGCGCTTGCTCTTTCAGCAGGAGCAACGACAGTACCGGTAATGGCAGATGATGTGACAGAGCTTACCATCTGGAGCCCCACAGATACAGAAGCGATCGAAGCATGGTGGGAAGAAAAGCTTGCAGAATGGAATAAAGAAAACCCGGATATCCAGGTGAAACGTGAAGCGATTGACCGTTCTGACTCATATGCCTATGATAACAAAATTGCCACTGCTCAGACATCCAATGATCTCCCGGATATTTTTTATGTGGATGGCCCTCAGGTATCCTATTATGCAGCCAATGGTCTGACTGTTCCTATTGACGATTACTTTACAGAAGAAGATCAGAAGGACTTTGTGGATTCAGCAATCACACAGAACACATACGATGGTCATCTGTATGCTATTGGCGCAACAGAGTCATCCGTGGCATTTTATTACAATAAAGACTACCTGAAAGAATGCGGAGTGGATGTAGAGGATCTTGATTCCCGCACAATTGATAATCCGATCACCTGGTCTGAACTTGCAGAAATTGCAGAAAAATGTACCACAGAGGATTATGTAGGCACTCATATTATTATGGATCACGGCGAGGGACTTCCTTATGCACTGGAGCCAATGTATCTTTCTGCAGGAAAGATATATCAGTGAGGACGGTACAGAAGCTGACGGTTATGTAAACAGTGAAGAAGCTGTAAAAACTACCTCTTTCCTGGCTGATCTGATCGCAAAAGGCTATGCAAATGTTGAGCCGATCAAGGATGAATTTTTAAACGGAGCCTGCGCAACCATGATTGGCGGTTCCTGGGATACAGCTGTTCTGGAGGAAAGTGCAGAGTTTGACTGGGGCGTAACTTACTATCCGGTCAATGATGATACAAAGGAAGCTGTTTCTCCCTGCGGCGACTGGGCGGCAGCAGTAAGCAAGGATTGTGAAAATCCGGAAGCAGCAGGTAAATTCCTTCAGTGGCTGATGAATACAGACAATGTTGCTTCTTATGCGGCGGCTATTGCAAAACCTGCAACCCGTATTTCTGCTTATGACACAGAGGAAATGGCAGAATACAAAGAAGGCGTTCGCGCAGTATTTAAAGAGCAGCTTGAAAACACAGCAGTTCCGCGTCCGAGAACTCCTTCCTATGCAACTTTCTCATCTGCATATGCAGAAGCAATGACAAATATTTTCTCTGATGCATCCAGTAATGAGGAAGTGGATGAGGATTATATCCAGTCCGAGCTTGACACAGCAGCAGAAACATTTACAGACGATTATGAAACCTATTATGCAGAATAAAGACTGAGAAATTTACGGGATAGCCGCATCGCCTGGCGGTGCGGCTGTTTCTGACCTCTCAGTTTCTTTTACTGGCAGGAAAAGGAGGGAAAGATTATGGCAAAGACAAAAAAACTTACAGGCCGGAAACGAGATGAGAGAATTACTGCATATATGTTTGTAGCTCCTGCAGTGATTCTTCTGATCGCATTTCTGGTTGTTCCGATGATTTATACTGTATATTTCTCAGGATTCAAATATCAGATCATGAGACCGGACGCAATCAAATTTATCGGACTTGAAAATTATCAGAAGCTGTTCAGTGATAAGAACTTCTGGATCGCATTAAAGAATACGGTTTATTTTACAGTTCTTGTTGTACCGATCCAGTGTGCTCTTGCTCTGGGACTTGCGCTTCTTGTCTCAAAAAAATTCCGGGGCGTATCCATTTTCAGAACAATGTATTTCAGTCCTCAGCTTACTTCCATGGTTGTAATCGCGGTTCTGTGGTCAGTTCTTTATAATGCGAATCCAAATACAGGACTGATCAACTCTCTTCTTGTTTCCCTTGGAATGGAGCCTATCAAATTCCTCAGCGACGCAGACACAGCAATGAACTCGATTATCTTCATGTCTGCATGGCAGGGGGCTGGATATCAGATGATGATCTTCCTGGCAGGTCTTCAGGGAATCCCCAAGGATCAGTATGAAGCGGCAGCGGTGGACGGCGCTACGAAATTTAAACAGTTCCTGTATATTACCCTTCCCGGATTAAAGGAACTATAAAATATGTTGTTATGATCACAATGATCCAGGCAATGAAGCTGTTTACCCAGCCTTATATCATGACTCAGGGAGGCCCGAAAAATTCTACCAAAACACTTGTATATTACATTTATACACAGGGCTTCCAGAAGGGTAACTTCGGCTATGCCTGCTCTATTGCAGCAGTATTCTTTGTGATTGTGGTAACGTTGTCCATGGCAATGAAAAAAGTTACAGCGGCTACAGACTGAGAAAGGAGGATATGTTATGACGAAATCAATGAAATTTTCTGCTAAATTCGGCAAATTTATGTTTTACTTCGGAAATATTGTGATCGGCATTATTTTTGTATCTCCTTTGATCTGGATGATCTCGGCATCTCTGAAGCCGGAGGCAAAGATTTTTGCAGACATGGATTCCCTGGCTACATTTTTGCCCATTCAGGCATCTCTGGACAATTATGCAGAGGTGTTTTCAAGGCTGAACATGCCTCAGGTATTCAAAAATACTTTGCTTTACATTGGCCTGATTCTTATTTTTGATCTTTTGGTAAACTCCATGTGCGGTTATGCCCTGGCGAAATTTGATTTTAAGGGCAAAGGTGCGATCATGAATCTTGTGATTGCATTGATGGTTCTTCCAATGGAAGCGATCATGCTGCCGCTGTATATTGAAATGTCCCAGCTTGGATGGGTCAATACACTTCCGGCTCTTGTTGTGCCGTTTATAGCAAAATGCTTTTCCATTTATATGTTCCGGCAGTTTTTCTGTGATGTGCCGGACGAACTGATCGAGCAGCGGCCATTGACGGCTGCAGTCCTGCGGGAACATTTTTTAAGATTGTTGTACCAATTTCCAAAACAGTATATGCAACCGTGTTTATTCTTGACTTTGTAGCTCACTGGAATGACTTTATGTGGCCGTTCCTGGTTATGACCGGAGAAGATAAGCGAACCATTCAGCTTGCAGTACAGTCCTTCTTTGGAACACAGCCGGTTCACTACAGTGCGATCATGGCAGCATTGGTTGTCTCTGCAATTCCAATGATCATTATGTTTATTTTCATGCAGAAATATTATGTGGAGGGAATTGCCTCATCAGGAATCAAGGGCTGAAAAAAGCCGGTAAAAAGAATCTGAAAGGCGAATACAATATGACGACAAGTGAATTATTAAAACAGGCCAGAGAATATGAGAAAAAACGGATCAGCGAGATCAGCCCGGAGGAAAGACCGACGTATCACGTAACAGGCGGAGCGGGCTGGATTAATGATCCAAATGGTTTTTCGTATTATAAAGGCCAGTATCATCTTTTTATCAGTATTATCCTTATGCCAATGAATGGGGACCAATGCACTGGGGGCATGTGGTGAGCAGGGATCTGATAAAATGGGAGCGCAGACCGGCGGCTATGGCTCCGGATCAGGAATATGACAATGCGGGATGCTTTTCCGGAAGCGCCCTTGAACTCGCGGACGGACGCCATCTTCTGATGTACACAGGCGTGCGGAAGGTCATAGAAGAGGATGGAAGCCGCAGGGATCATCAGACACAGTGCATGGCGTTTGGTGACGGAACAGATTATGAAAAATATGAAAACAATCCTGTAATTACAGCAGACAATGTGCCGGAAGGCGGAAGCAGGATCGATTTCCGTGATCCGAAAATATGGCAGGAGGAAGACGGTACGTTTTATGCAGTGGCATCAAATGCCAACGCAGAAGGAAACAGTTCTATTCTTTTGTATAAAAGCCAGGATGCGCTTCATTGGGAAGTTTGCAGTGTTATTGATTCCAGCTGAAAAAAGCTTGGCTGGATGTGGGAATGTCCGGATTTCTTTTCCCTGGACGGAAAGCAGGTTCTTGTGGTAAGTCCAATGGAAATGATGCCGGAGGGGCTGAAATTCCATGTAGGACACGGAACGATTTATCTTACCGGAACCTATGACAAAAACAGCCATGCTTTTACCAGAGAAGACGTGCAGCCCCTTGACAGTGGAATTGATTTTTACGCGCCCCAGACAATGAAAGCTCCTGACGGAAGACGTATTATGATTGCCTGGATGCAGGCATGGAGTAATTCCAAGTTTGTGCCTGACGGAGTAAAGTATTTTGGACAGATGACAGTTCCAAGAGAGCTGACTCTTAAGGATAACAGGCTGATCCAGAAACCGGTACGGGAGCTTGAGGCATACAGAAGCGGCCGGATCTGTCATGAAAAAGTAAAAATAACAGAAGAGACCTCTCTGGAAGGAGTTTCCGGACGTGTGATCGATATGACAGTAAAGCTGAAGGCAGACGATAATTTCCGGGAGTTCTGCATGAAGGTTGCACAGAATGAAGATTATTACACTTCTGTTTCCTATGACATCCACAGAAAGGTACTTTGTGTGGACCGAAGCCACAGCGGCTATCTGTATGATATTATGCACAGACGTGAGATTGCAGTGGAGCCTGTGGACGGTATGATAACACTTCGCTGTCTGATGGACCGGTTCAGCCTGGAAATCTTTATCAATGGCGGAAGACAGACAGCCAGTTTTACCCTTTATACTCCTCAGAATGCGGAGGGAATTACCTTTGCGGCAGAGGGAGAAGCGGAAATTTCCGTAGAAAAATACACTCTTTCTTTTTAACTGAATATAGATAATACCCAACAGAAGAGCGCTTCAGACGGCATTTGGAGAAATAATTTTATTTCAATGGATTGCCGTACAGCGCTCTTTCTGTATACAGGGGACTTTAAAGGGGAATCATCCCGGGAGGTGTTTGGGCATACATGCCAGGATTCCGGGGACATACAGGCAAAATGCCGTCACCGAAGGTGATTTGGAATGTATTTTGACTAAGTTGCCGGAACCCGGGGGACTGTTCTCAGGCAGGCACCTGTGATATACTGGAAAAGAGATACAGTATATGGTACCTGACATAAACTAAGAACGATTTCAGGAGAGGGAAGATGTTATGACAGACACAAAAAGATTATATTATGAAGACGTTTATATAAAAGAGTTTTCTGCAAAGGTTGTGGAATGCCGAAAAGAGGAGAAAGGCTTTCAGGTGATTCTGGATCAGAGCGCATTTTATCCGGAAGGAGGCGGTCAGCCATCCGATCTTGGAATTCTGGGAGATACAGCGGTTACAGATGTTCAGGAAAAGAACGGAGAGCTGATCCATTATGTAAAAAGCGAATTGGAACCCGGAACAGAAGTGATCGGTAAAATAGACTGGCAGAGAAGGTTTGACCTGATGCAGCAGCATTCAGGGGAGCACATAGTAAGCGGTCTTGTGCATGAAGCATATGGATACAATAATGTTGGTTTTCATATGAGCAGCGATGTGATCACCATTGATTTCAGCGGTGTTCTTGATGAGAAACAGCTGGCGGAGATCGAAGAAAAAACAAACAGAAACATATGGGAGGATAATCCTGTAGAAATTTTTATCCGGATAAAGAGGAGCTTGCGGCTCTGCCTTACAGAAGTAAAAAAGAACTGACAGGGAAAATCCGCCTTGTACGTTTTCCGGGGGCAGATCTCTGCGCCTGCTGCGGAACTCATGTGACCCATACAGGAGAGATCGGAATGGTAAAAATCCTCAGTGTGGAAAATTTCCGTGAGGGTGTAAGAGTTACCATGATAAGTGGAAAAAGGGTTCTGGATTATCTGAATATGGTGAATGAACAGAATCATAAGGTTTCTGTGAAATTATCGGCAAAAGCCACAGAAACAGCCCGGGCAGTAGAACGGCTTCAGGAGGAAAATTACCGTCTGAAAGGCCGGATCCTCCGTCTGGAACAGGAGCTGTGTGATACAGAGGCAAAGAGATGGGAGGGCGCTGGAAATGTACTTTTATTTCATCAGGGGATGGATGCAGACAGTGTGCGTAAAATGGCAGATGCTGTGATGCAGAAATGCAAGGGCCGCTGCGCTGTTTTTTCAGAGAATCCGGATGGAAGCTATAAATATGCTGTGGGGGAAAAGGACGGAAATCTCCGGCAGTTTATAAAAGAGATGAATCAGGCTTTAAACGGGCGAGGCGGCGGAAGGGCGTTTTTTGCCCAGGGTTCAGTAAATGCCGGTGAGGCAGAGATCAGAAATTTTTTGAGAAATAAACTATAACACACACAGTCAGCAGGAGATGAAAGAAAATGTTTGGAGAATGTCATGCTCATATATTTATGGACGGAATTAATTACCGGGAAGCTGTAAAATGTCATAAAGACGGAGCAGACGAAAAAATAATCAGAGAGCATCTGGAAGCCTACAAAAAGGCAGGAATAAGCTTTGTCAGAGACGGAGGAGATCCTTACGGGGCTTCTGTTCTGGCCCGGAAGCTGGCGCCGGAGTACGATATCGACTATCGTACCTCTGCTTTTGCCATACACAAGGCAGGACATTATGGAAGTATTGTGGGAAAAAGCTTTACGGATTTAAAAGAATTCCACAGTCTTGTTCTGGAAGCCGGAAGGCAGGGCGCTGATTTTATTAAGATCATGACTACCGGACTTCTGGATTTTGCAGATCAGGGAAAGGTGACCGGCACACCTCTGGATAAAAAAGAGGTTTGTGAGATGGTGCATATCGCACATGAAGAAGCTTTGCCGTTATGAGCCACACCAATGGAGTATATGGAGTCCAGGCAGCAATAGAAGCCGGAGTGGACAGCCTGGAGCATGGGAATTATATGGATGAGGAATGTATTTCCATGCTGGCAGACAGCCGCACAGTCTGTCCCCACCCTTGTGACTGTGAGAAATCTCAGAGGATGCGGACGATATGAGGACAGAGTTCTTATCCCTATTATCAGAAAAGCAGAAGAAAATCTTTTTCTTGCATGTCAGAAAAAGGCGCAGGTGCTCTGGGAAGCGACGCCGGCGCTACATGGTAATGCATGGAAACGGAATTGTTGATGAGTATACTGCCTTCCGGTCAGTTCTGGGAGACAGCGATGATCTGGAGAACTGGCTGAGACAGGGTGAAAATGAAATAAAAACCCGGTTCAGGCATCCTCGATTTTGACACAGGTATAAATGTTGGTGTTCCGGGATTCTGCCGGATCAAAAGTAAGCTTTACGCTGCTTCCGGTAAGCAGCCCTCCTGTAGAGGAGTTCTGGGCTGTATCGGTAAAAAAGTAAGACTGATTCCATCCGGCTCATAATCGTAATGGTATTGGCAGTGGATCCGATGATCTCGCCTGAGATTGCAGATGAAATGGAGTGTTTGTTGGCCTGTTCCGGTATTTCGCCTGTAATTCCCAGTACAGTTATGCCATCCAGAGTGGTTCCGTTGAATTCTCCTGTGTAGGTAATATTCACATGAGCTCCTGTTGCAATTCCTCCGCTGAAGTGACAGGGTACAGAAGACATGTCAAGCTTCAGTACAGTGTCGGAATTGTCAGGCGATACCTGAAGTATGTTCATATTTACAGAGCGGATCACAGTGCGAAGCTGTTTTTCCTGGGGAACAGCAGTATCCGGCTGAGGCGGCGGAGTGGGGGTAGGTTCAGGTACTTTCAGGGGATCGATATCGGAGACTCTGAGCACCTTCAGTTGTGATGCGTCCAGAATATTTGGATTTTCTGAGGTACCCTGGCCAAAATCTCCCCTGTAATGAAGATAGACCCAGCCTCCGGGACGGAGTCCGTTCTGATAATACTGTTCTGTTCCGGTAACAGGATAAGTGGCAGTTTTGCCGCTTTTTGATTTCAGGGTAATGGTATTTTCTGTAAGTCCCTGAACCTGTCCGTAAGTCTTTTTTTCTTTCAGTTCCGCTCTGTCGTGGTAGGCATCTGCCACCTTCAGGACTCTGACAGAACTGGTATCAGTGGTGTTAAGCTGACCTTCATAGATTACGCAGACGTCAGCCCCGGCAAGAAGTCCTTCCCTGCATTCAAGCTCTGCCTGTGAGATGTCAAAGCTGTAGGTATCTGACTTTTGGCAGAGGGTAAGGCGGCTTCCTGTAAAATCCTTTACAGTTCCCCGTATCTCATCCATATATACCCGGGGATTCTGTGGAGCATCAGCCTGGATTTCCGGCTTGTCAGAAGAAACTGGTCCGTCAGAAGTCTCAGACGGAATACAGCCGGAAACGGCAAAAAGAAGTGTTGTGCAGAGAAGAGCAGCTGATAGTTTTTTCATGAATGTCCTCCAGTATGATCAATTACCGGACGTTTCCTGCAGGCTGTCTTTTGCGGACAGAGGTTTCTCTGTGCTGTCCGCAGCCGGAGGTTGGCGGTGAAATCAAAGATTTCCCGATAGGCATCCCATTCCTCTCTGTTGTGGGCAGCATTGGGCATCAGCCCTGTACATTCGGTACAGGCATTGGTGTCCAGGTAATTTTCGTAATATACATGATAAGGATCTTCAGTTTTTTTACAGAACTGTGATCCGAAAGTTTTCTGTGTTCCATCATACCCCTCCTTTATGCTGTTGGCAATGGTTTTGAGAGATAGTATGGTAAAAAAACTGTATTTTATTCATTACTGTTCATAGATCAAGTTGCTGTGAACAGTAACCTTTATTCAGTTATAGAGTGTTAATATTATAACAAAAAAATGTTGAAATATCTGTAAAGTGTGTTATACTGTGGGTAAATAAATAATAGCGAAGTAGGAATTTATGCGTTAAGTGTTCACAGGCTGGGGAGTCGCCGTGAAACGAAAAGCTGCTGACAGAAAAAGCTTACGATATATTTTCCGCACCCGTTGCTACATATGAGAACATCTCATAATGTGGAGAATATTATTTATGATAACATTATGGAGGTGTTTTTATTATGCAGAAAAACAGCACAAAATCTGTCTGGAATGTAAAAAATCTTGTTTTTATGGCCCTTCTGGTAGCCATGCAGTTGATACTTACAAGGGTTCTGGTACTGGATCTGGGGCCTTCTCGTATTACTGTAGGAACCGTATGTACTGTGCTTGCCGGACTGTGGATGGGACCGGTTGCCGGCGGAGTCTGCGGACTGTGCGCGGATATTGTAGGATGCATTCTGAAAGGCTATGCGGTGAATCCGTTTATTACACTGGCATCTGTTCTCTGGGGCGTTCTTCCGGCTCTTGCCAGAAAATTTTATGCCAGCAAATCCAGAAAGGCAAAGACAGTGGGGATTTCTGCTTCCATTGTCATTACAGGCGCTATCAGTTCTCTGTGCCTGACAACAGCCGGACTGGTACTTATGCTTGGGTATAATTTTTATGCGATCATGCCGGTGAGACTTGTTCAGTTTGCAATTATGATCCCGATTTACTGTGTACTGACCTGCCTTTTGTATTTCAGTCCTCTGACTTCTATGGTGGCTGGACACAGCGCTTCCGCTGTACTGGAAAAGAGAACTGTATAAAGTACGCAGAAGAAATTTTATAGAGTAAAAATTACATATTCGATTCCCCATACAGGACGCGGTATTGATACTGCGTCCTGTTCTGTTATTTCGAAAACAAGCTGTTTGATATGATCGGAGCCTGCTGTTATACAGGCTGTACACGGAACCAGTAGGTATACAGGTCATGGAATCCCAGAGAGGTATAAAGACTCCGGGCAGGGGCATTTCCATGAACTACCTGGAGATAGGCGTTCTCTGCCCCGTGTTTTTTTCCCTCTTTGAGAAGCCCTGTGCAGATCTGGCGGGCCAGGCCCTGTCCTCTGAATTCTTCTTTTACGTGAATTGCATAAATCCCAATATAATCCCGATCCAGTATTCCAAGTCCGGTGGCGATGATTTTTCCGTTTTTCTGAACAGAGGCACATAAAGTTTCCTTGGGAATTGCATGGTACATGGACGGAACCACCTCCCTGTGAACGGGATTCGTCATTTTTTCAGGTCAAACAGACTGAAGATCCATGAATCAGGAATGGCTTCTGTGAACTGTACGTCATCAAAGGCGGCAGTCAGCCGGGCATCCCTCAGACACAGTGTCATTACATCTGTTGTATGCTGGATCTCATATCCGCGATTTTCCAGGGTGTAATCAAAATCAGGAGATACCAGCGGACTGATTTTAAAGATCGCCGGGGTTCCCAGGCGTTTGTAAACATTTTCGCAGTAAGGTATTTTTTCCCGCCAGGGCAGTGTGGAGGTTCCAAACTGTTCCACACTGTTGGTTCTGTGTGTATAAAAATAAGAAAAACGGAGGATCCATCCGTCATAAAGTTCCATTTTATGGGAAGGCCATGCATTCAGCGACATATCTTCTATTTTTTTATGCTTGCTTCCATATTTATCTCTCCTTGTATGAGTTATATAACTGCTGTAAATAAGCAAATGGAAAAAGTGTACAGAGTTCTGTCTGTTCCGGTATAAGGACGAAACAGGAACTGCCCTTTTTCAGTATTTGTATATTGCTGATTCTGCTGATCAGGCTTCGGTAATTAGTTGTGAACAATTCATGTATATATTCACATAGAAATATAGATATTATACATAAAAACAAATAAATATGCAATATATAAGAATAAATATTCAGTTAAAAAGAAAGGGTGACGGAATGGGGGATGAAAAGAAGGGTGTTTTACAACAGAATCTGCAAATTTTTCTGTCGGAATTTGATGAACGAATTTTGTGGACATACAGGCTTGAAAGATCTATAATAAGACTCACCAGAAATCTTCTGGTATTCCTGCCGTCTGGTCAGACGGAGTTATCCCATTTTATTATTTTTATAAGTACCGTTTACTGTTTATTAAAGAGAATAACAGCAGATAGAAAGGGGGAAGGAACTGAATTACTGTAAAAGGAATGTTAGTGCTGACAATTGCCGGGGTTGGTGTTGTAATGGATATTTCCAGCATGCGGATCAGCAATGGCTGGATCCTTTGTTCTCTTCTGACAGGTTTTCTGTTTTGCTTCAGCAGAAATGGAAACGGTCCATATGAATTTTTTCTTGGTGTAACGATTCCGGCGGCGGCTCTTGGATGGCTGTTTGTGTTCAGGATGCTGGGACCGGGCGATATAAATTATTTTGTGCGTCTTGGAGGAATTATGGGGGTGCATGATATCTGGCGCTGTATTGAATTTTCTTTCTGGCGGGAGCCGTCATATCTCTGGCGATTCTGATATTCTGCGGAAATCCTGCAGAAAGACTGCGCTATCTGACCTCATATCTGGAAGATTATCTGAGAACAGGGATCAGGAAACCCTATTATCACAGAGGATTCGCATTGGAAAACTTTCACTTTACAATTCCTGTTTTTATGAGTGTGATGCTTTATGCAGGAGGTATATATTGAAAAAACAGATTTTTGCGGTTTGCGACACGGAGGCTGAATATGCCAAAAACTTTATGGAGTATCTGAACAGAAAACAGAATCTTACTTTTGAGGTACAGGCATTTACCGGAGTGAAGAGTTTGCTGGCTTTTGCAGAGCAGAACAGAATCGAGATCCTTCTGATCTCAGAGGCAGCTGTGTGCCGGGAGGTACGGGAGCTGGATGTGGGAAAGCTGATCGTCCTTACAGAAGGCATTAAGTCTCCGGAGCTGAGCGCCTATGCGGGGATTTACAAGTACCAGTCCTCTGCCCAGATAGTAAGAGAGGTTATGGCCTGTTATGGAGAGGAGAGATCAGTGCTGCCCGCGCAGTCTCCTGTTCTGAAAAAAGCTACACAGATACTGGGCGTTTATTCTCCGGTAGGACGCTGCCTGAAAACTTCTTTTGCTCTTACTCTGGGTCAGCTTGCCGCCAGGGAAAAACCTGTTTTGTATCTGAATCTGGAAGAATATTCGGGATTTGAAGAACTGTTTGGAAAGAGCTTTACAGGAACATTAAGTGACCTTCTGTATTTTGTGCGCCAGGGGGATCATAATCTGACAGTCAGGCTGAACAGCATGGTTGAGACAGTAGGACAGCTTGACTTTGTTCCTCCGGTTCAGTCTCCTATGGATATCAGAGGAACTTCCTGGCAGGATTGGGTCTGTCTGATCCAGGAAATTGTTCTGCACAGTTCTTATGAGGTGCTTATTCTGGATATAGGAAATGGGATTGACGAGGTGTTTCAGCTGCTGGATCTTTGCAAAAGGATTTATATGCCAGTGTGTTCAGACGGACTTTCAGAATGTAAGATCATACAGTTTGAAAATCTTCTGCGAGTGCTGGATTATCCTCAGGTGCTGGCAAAAACGGTAAGAATGAAGCTTCCGTTTCACGAAAGTATTTCCGGAAACGGGGCATATGTAGAACAGCTTCCATGGAGTCAGCTGGGAGAGTACGTAAAAGAACTGATAAGAAAGGAAAACATATGAACAGGGAGACTTTTCAGGCGATCCGAGATCTTCTGATGGAAAAACTGGATATGTCCAGAGAAATGACTGACAGAGAGATACTGGATGAGATTGACCAGCTTATCCTGAATCGTATGAGGGATTCGTATATATCTCTGAATGAAAAGCTTCAGCTCAGGCAGGAACTGTTTTATTCGGTGCGCAAGCTGGATGTACTTCAGGAACTGATCGAGGATGAAACAGTAACAGAGATTATGGTAAACGGTCCGGATGCGATCTTTGTGGAGCGGGGAGGACGGCTTGGGAAATGGGATAAAAGCTTTACCTCCCGGGAAAAGCTTGAGGATGTGATCCAGCAGATTGCAGGACGGTGCAACCGAGTGATCAATGAATCCATGCCGATTGTGGATGCCCGACTGGAGAACGGAGCCAGAGTAAATGCAGTGATTAGCCGGTGGCGCTGAACGGTCCTATTCTTACCATAAGAAGATTTCCGGACACTCCCATTACAATGGACAGACTGATCGCGCTTGGAAGTCTTACCTGTGAATGTGCCCGGTTTCTGAAAGCTCTGGTAAGGGCCAGGTATTCTATAGTCATAGGCGGTGGTACAGGAAGCGGCAAAACTACGTTTCTTGGAGCTTTGTCTGATTATATTCCTGAAGATGAGCGGATCATCACTATTGAGGATAACGCGGAACTGAAAATTCAGGGCGTGGAAAATCTGGTCCGGCTGGAGGCAAAAATGGCAAATATGAAGGTACGGTATCGGTCAGTATCCGGGATCTGATAAAAACAGCGCTCCGGATGCGGCCGGACAGAATCGTGGTAGGGGAGGTAAGAGGAGGTGAGGCAGTGGATATGCTTCAGGCTCTGAATACCGGGCATGAAGCAGTCTCAGCACAGCTCATGCAAATTCTGCCAGAGACATGCTCAGCCGTCTGGAAACAATGACGCTTATGGGGGTGGATCTGCCGTTGGAGGCAATACGGAGACAGATTGCCTCGGGGGTGGATATTCTGATCCATCTGGGCCGAATGAGGGACAAAACAAGAAAAGTACTGGAGATTACAGAAGTTTGTGGCTATGAAAAAAATGAGATTATAACGCGGACTCTTTTTCGGAGGGAGGAAGATCTGGAGCTTGTACAGGTGTCAGAGCTTTTGAACCGGGAAAAGCTGGCGCGGGCAGGGGTGGAAATATGAATCAGGACAAAACAAAGCAGAATTATGAGGAATATCATTATACAAAAAGAGAAGTCGCTAAATATCTTTTTCAGAGTACAGCTTTGTGCGGGGCAGTGGATTATCTGTTTTATCAGAACTGGTGGTGCATGATCGCGGCTGTGCCGGCAGCAGTGCTGTTTTTAAAATGGAAAAAAAGACAGCATATCAGGGAGAGGAAGAGGACTTTGAATTATCAGTTTAAAGATGCCCTGAATTCTCTGAGTGTTGCAGTGCAGGCAGGTTATTCTGTGGAGAATGCCGTGACAGCATGTATGAAGGATATGGAGCGGCTGTATCCTCCGGAAGCTGATATTGTCCGTGAATTTCATTACATTGAAAGCCGGAAGAAAGTCAGCGTTCCCGTAGAAGAATTGTTTCTTGGACTTGGTGAAAGAAGCGGAATTGAGGATATTGAAAATTTTGCCGCTGTTTTCAGCACAGCAAAGCGTTCCGGCGGCGATATGGACAAGATCATTCAGACATCAGCCAGAATGCTTGGAGATAAAATTGATGTCAGAAGGAAATAGAGACAACTCTTTCTGCAAAAAAGGCAGAACAGATGATCATGAGTCTGATGCCTGCGGGAATTATACTGTATCTGCAGCTTACTTCTCCGGGCTTTCTGGAGGTTTTGTACGGGAATCCCTTTGGCGTGTGCGCAATGACAGTCTGCCTGGGAATCTATGGACTTTCCTACTGGCTGGGGAAAAGAATTGTGGATATTGAAGTATAAACAGGAAAAGATTGTAGAAAAAGTACAGGAGTAGCTTATGTGGGTGCATATTGTAATATTTATTCTGGCTTTTGGGACAGTCCTGATCAGTAAGGCCGGATGGATTCATCTGGACGCGTTGGGAGATAAAAAAGGAGTCCGTTTGTTTCTGACAGTTGCTGTGTGCGGGAACTTCCTTGGAATGGCTGTAACAATGACCGGGGAAGGAGGAACAGTACAGCCGGATACATACAGAATTCCCCGTGAGGAGACAGGCTCATATGAAAAAGAGTATCTGATTTCGGTGGACGGAGAGGAAAGCGAAGCTCTGAAAATCCAGGTTCCGGAAAAAGAAACGGAAGAGCAGGAAGAAACCGTTTCGGAAAAGGAATCTCCTGAAAGTATACGACAGAAAGAATTTCAGGAAATGCTGGATCAGTATAATCAGCAAAAACAGGATCCGGATTACTATTATCTGCCTTCAGAGTGGAAGGGACATCGGTTGGAATGGGAACGTCCAAAAGAACATACAGGAGAGCTTCTGGCATCCCTGGGACTGTTTGCTGCCTTTGTGGTTCTGCTGAAAAGCACAAGGGAAAAACAGGAAGAGGAAGCCAGACGTGCGGAACAGCTTCTTATGGATTATCCGGGAATGGTGATGAAGTTTGCTCTTTTAATCCAGGCAGGAATGACAGCAAGAAGCGCATTTCGGAAAATGGCTGATGATTATGAGCGCAGAAAAACGAAAAGACGGCATTTTGCCTATGAGGCTGTGGCCGCAGCCTGTTATGAAATGGACAGCGGAGTATCAGAACCCGAGGCTTACAGACGGTTCGGGGAAAAATGCGGACAGATGAAATATAAGACGTTTTCCACACTACTGATTCAGAATCTCCAGAAGGGAAGCCGCAGAATGGCGGATATCCTGGAACAGGAAGCCTGGAGGCCTGGGATGAACGGAAAAGAAAGGCTCGTGTTCTTGGGGAAGCGGCAGCAACAAAGCTTCTGGTGCCTATGGTGATGATGCTGGCTGTTGTAATGGCAATTATTATGATTCCTGCATTTCTGTCCTTTTATGGATGAAGAAGCAGGAGCGGGGAGGTGAATACATGAAAAAACTGTGGGAACTGGCAAAGGGATTTGCCGCAGAAGAGGATGCAGTTGGCGTTGTGGAAATTATTCTGATTCTGGTGGTTCTGATTGGTCTGGTTATTATTTTTAAGGAGCAGCTGACCAGTCTGGTAAAAAATATTCTTTCAAAGATCACGAAACAGAGCAATTCAATCTGAGAAACAGTCCGGAATAAATCCGGGAGCAGGAAATGAAATTTTGGGAAAAGGAGGGTATCTGTTATGAAAAAGGGTAGTATTACAATTTTTCTGGCGCTGATTCTCAGTCTTCTACTGTCCCTGGTATGCACCAGTATAGAATCTGTGAGAATGGCAGCAGCAAGAACGCAGATTTTAAGCGGTCTGGATATAGGGCTTTATTCTCTGTTCGGTCAGTATGACAGAGAGCTTCTGAAAGAATACGATCTGTTTTTTCTGAATGGCTCAGGGAGTTCGGGGACATTAAACCTTGCTGCTGTATACGATGATCTGGAAAGCTATATGAAACCGGTACTGAAGCAGAACAGCCAGAAATTATCTGTTGTTCAGGGAGGATTGTCCGGGTATCGTCTGGCTACAGATGAAAACGGAGAAGTGTTTTACAGACAGGCTGTTTCATACATGAAAGATACCCTTGGCAGTCAGGGTGTTCAGAAACTGATACAAAAATTTCAGGAAAAAAAGGATCGCGTGGAAGATGCAGAGAAGGCCGGAGCGCAGGCAGAGGAAAACAAATCCCTAGAAAGTTATGATTCAGAAATGAATGCAGCAGCCAGAACAGTCAGGAGCAGCTCAGCAGCAGACAGAGTCCGGAAATTCAGAAAGTGGAGACACAGATATTTCATCAGGCGAAGATCTTTCTGACGGGAAACCGGAAGAAAAGATAGAAAATCCGATTCCTGTCTTAAAGGCAATACGTAAAATGAGCTTCTTGATCTGGTGGTTCCGGCAGAAAAAGGGATTTCAGAAAACTGTGTGTCAAAATCTGAGCTTCTTTCCGGGCGAGATCTTGAAAAAGGAATGGAGATGACACAGCCGGTAAAAACAGACAGTTCCTATGCTTCCAGCCTTTTATTTCAGCAGTATCTTATGGATAAGCTTGGCTGCTATACCAATCCTGCTTCCGGAGGATTAAAATACCAGACGGAATATCTGCTGTGCGGAAAAACAAGTGACACAGAAAATCTGAAGTCAGTTGCAAGGAGACTGCTTCTTGTCCGTGAAGGCGTAAATGCCGCTTTTCTTATGGCTGATCCTGCAAAGAGAGCGCAGATGCACGGTCTGGCACTGGCCATCGCCTCTGCCTTTCTGATTCCTCCGGCTGCTGTGATCATAGAGGCGGCGCTTCTGTTCTGCTGGTCCTTTGGAGAAAGTATTTTAGATTTAAGGGAACTGTTTCATGGGGGAAAAGTTCCGCTGGTAAAGAACTCCGGGAACTGGCAGCTTTCACTGGATAATCTTGCGCATATTCTGGAGGGACTGGACAGTCAGAGAAAAAGTGATGAAAATGGAATGTCCTACGAAGAGTATCTTCAGATACTTCTTTTATCTCAGGCTAAAAGCAATAAGCTTCAGAGAGGAATGGATATGGTGGAGTGCTGTATCAGAAATACCACCGGACAGAAAGAGTTCCGTCTGGATCACTGTATAGAAGCAATAGAGGCTTCTGTGGATGTACGGGCAAACAGGAAAAAAACGTTTACAGTAACAAAGCAATTCAGTTATGTATAAAAGGACAAGAAAAGGGGTGCAGAAAGATGCTTTTTCAGGAGACATATAAATTCATAAATGGGAAGGATCATAAGAACTGGGTAGACAGAAAAAGGAAAGAAAGGATAAGTTCTCTGTTGCGCTTCAGATACCTGCTTACCCCGATGGGCAGGAGAAGCAGAGTGTTTTCTGGAAAGGTATCTCTTTGCGCCTCTTTTCTGAAAAAGGCAAGCTTTGCAGTAGAGACAGCTCTTGTGCTGCCAGTGTTTTTTCTGGGAATGGTTACACTGATTTCTTTTATGGATATCTATCAGATTCAGACAGAACACCTTCGTACATTATGTGAAAAAACAAAGGAGGCAGGAATGTATGCCTATGTGCTGGATGGAAAAGGAACGGAAGAGATCACTTTGCCGGATGTTTACTCTTACACTCCGGTGGGAGGAGTGATTCCTCTCCCAAAAGTACGGATGCACAATACAGTAAAGGTACATGCCTGGACAGGCGCGGACAGCAGAAGATTTGCCCATAATGGAGATCAGGCAGAAAGAATGGTATATGTAACTGTTTCAGGAACAGTATATCACAGAAATCCGGGATGCAGATATCTGAATGTTGTTGTGCAGCAAATGTCGGGCGCGGGTGTAAAATCTGCCAGAAACATGTATGGAGAAAAATATTATGCCTGTGAAAGCTGCAGCAGAAATCAGAAGCCTGCAGGAACGGTTTATGTTACAAAAAGTGGAAACAGGTATCACAATCAGTCCTCCTGCAGCGGACTGAAGCGTACTGTCAGGCTGGTAAAGCTTTCGGATGTCCATAATATGGGAGCGTGCAGCAGTTGTGGATAGAGGAGGGAGTATATAATGTTCGAAGAAATTGTTACAGCGCTGTTTCTTGGCTGCAGTGCATGGACAGACTGGAAAAAACATGAGATTTCCCTGATCTTAACAGGAATTTATGCCAGTACGGGCTGATTTACAGCTTTATGTCAGGAAGAGAAATTCAGGATATTCTGATTCCGGCAGCTATTGGAGTGATTTTTCTTTTGGCATCTGTGATTACCGGAGGCGCTTTGGGAATGGGAGACGGATGGGTGATGCTGGCTTTAGGGTGTATGACTGGTACAACAGTATACCTCAGAACCCTTGGCAGCGGGCTGTTTCTGTCTGCAGTGGTATCAGCGCTGCTTCTGACAGTGTTTCACAGAAGCCGCAAAACAGAAATTCCTTTTATTCCATTTTTGTTTCTGGGATATACAGGAGGTATTTTTATATGACATTAAAAAAAATATTTGTGGGAAAAAGCTAAAAAAGGAAGCTTTACCATTGAAGCGGCCTGTGTGATGTCATTGATACTTGTGGCAGTCATGGGAATTCTTTATCTTTGTTTTTTTGTACATAATCGGGCATGGCTGACGGCAGCCGCCTGCGAATCCGCACTTACCGGAAGTATGGAGGGAAACCGGGAAGGCGGAAACACAGGAGCAGCAGCCGGGAAACGCAGTCAGGAGCTGGGGGATATTGGATTTTTTGGGGCTGAAAATCTGAAAACTCAGATAAAGGATGGAAAAGAGGTAACGGTAAGCTATACGGCAGACACCATATCAGGATTTGGAGGATTTTCCTGGAAACTGAGAGCAGAAGGAAAATCCAGAGTCATTGATCCGGTAGGATGGATTCGTAAGATCAAAGCGGCAGAAGATATTTTTTCAGATGCAGGAGGAAGGTAATGCGCGCAGAATATAAGAGGGATGTAAGTCATAATTACCTTATTTTGCAGGAAGAAAAGGCAGTAGATACCTCATCTTATCAGGTACGTATGCTTACAGGAAATGTGATTCCGTCCATACTGAAATGTCATTTGCAGAATCTGGATGGTGAGGTGCTGTTTTATTATGACATAACGTCAAAACAGTCCATAGCAACACTGTTTGAGGATAAAAAATTCCGGAGTCAGGATATTCAGAGCATTCTGGAAGGATTTGTAAAAGTAATGGAAGAGCTGGCCGAATTCCTGATGAATACGGATCAGCTTGTGCTTCAGCCGGAATACATCTATATGGATGCAGAGAGGAAAAAAGTGTATTTTTGCTGCCTTCCCGGATATCAAAAAGAAATTCAGGGGCAGCTTCGGGGATTGACAGAATATATTCTGCCAAAGCTTGACCATGAGGATAATCAGGCGGTGATGCTGGGGTATGGTATTTACAGGAAAGCTCTTGAACCGGGATTTCAGCTTGAGGTGATAAAAGAGGCAATTTATCAGAAGGAAGATGATGCGGATAAAAATGCAGCTGCTCAAAAAGAAGATAAATATCAGGAAATGCTGTCAGAGAAACAGGAGAATGAAATTATAGATTCTGTGATTCCGGATGAACAGAAAAAAGAAGAGATTAAAAACAGGAAAAAGGAAAAAAGAATTCCATGGAACTGGATTCTATGCTGTGGAGCAGGCGGTGCAGCTGCGCTGGCTGTACTGGCAGCCGGTTTTTGGGGAGTCATTCCAAAGCTTCCAATAGAAATAGTGTTGGGGATCGGAATTATGGCTTTGGGAGCAGGGGCATTTACAGCATGGATTACAGAAAAGAAGAAGCGGAAACAGGAACAGACCGCACAATGGCATAATAAAATAAAACAGGAAACAGACAGCAGCCCTGTGTCAGGCCAGGTCAGAAAGGAAGAAAATATAAAAAAAGATCCGGAAACAATCCGGGAAGAACGGAAGGCAGAAACCAGTATTACAGGAGAGCTTTTTGGAACAAAGAAAAAAGAGGAGGACAGTCAGGAGGAAATCTGTGGTGAAACAGTAGTTCTTTCTGCCGGGCAGAAAAAGGGACCGGCTGCTCTTATAAGCAGAGAGCCGGGAGAACTGGCAACGATTTATCTGGAACAGGAGCTGACGGTAGTAGGAAAGCTGGCAAATGCTTCAGATGCAGTCATTCCGATGCCAACTGTCAGTCGTATGCATGCAAGGATCCGAAAGAGAGAAGATGAGTATTATCTGGCAGATCTGAATTCCAGAAACGGCACTGCAGTAAACGGAAGAATGCTGAAAGGAGATGAAGAGTATCAGCTTCAGGACGAAGATCAGGTGGATTTTGCTCAGGCAAGATATATTTTTATAAAGTAAACAGCAAAGGGCTCTCTTGCCACTGTGATGAAAGAATAGTATAATACTCTTAATATTGGATTACAGGAGTTTAGATAAAATATGAAGAAATTTGATCTCAACTTTTACAGTGGGAAAAGAGTTCTGGTAACAGGACATACAGGATTTAAGGGAACATGGCTTTGCCGCCTGCTTCTGAATATGGGGGCTCAGGTTACCGGATATTCACTGCAGCCGCCTACAGAACCTTCGATCTTTGGGCTGGCAGGCATGGACAGACAGATGAACAGTATAACAGGCGACATCCGAAATCTGGACAGACTTCTGGAAGTGTTCAGAGAGAACAGGCCGGAAATAGTGCTGCATCTGGCAGCCCAGCCGATTGTGCGCGAATCTTATAAAAATCCGGTATATACTTACGAAACAAATGTAATGGGAACTGTAAATATACTGGAATGTATCCGTCAGACCGATTCTGTGAGATCATTTCTTAATGTGACAACTGATAAGGTGTACCACAACCGGGAATGGGAATGGGGATATCGGGAAGATGATCCATTGGATGGATTTGACCCTTATTCCAACAGTAAGTCATGCTCGGAGCTTGTGACTCACAGCTATAAAAATTCATTTTTCATGGATGGAGCGCCTGCTGTTTCGACTGCAAGAGCAGGAAATGTAATCGGAGGCGGAGATTTTGCTGCAGACAGAATTATTCCGGACTGTATCCGGGCAGCTCTGGAGGGAAAGCCCATACCAGTAAGAAATCCTCATTCCACAAGACCGTTTCAGCATGTGCTGGAGCTTTATATGCGTATCTTATGATTGCTGCCATGCAGTATGAAGAAAGCAGATATTCGGGATATTATAATGTAGGACCGGATGACAGGGACTGTGTGACAACAGGAGAGCTTGTAGATCTTTTCTGCCGTGCATGGGGGGATGGACAGACTTGGGAAAATCATTTTGTGGGCGGACCTCATGAAGCGAATTTCCTGAAACTTGACTGTTCCCGAATAAAGAGTGTTTTTGGCTGGAAACCGGCCTGGGATGTTCGTACTGCTGTAGAAAAAACAGTGGAGTGGACAAAGGAATGGCAGGCGGGGCAGGACATAAACACAATTATGGACAGACAGATCCAGGAGTTTCTGGCTGATATAAAATAAAAAACAGGAGAAAAAATATGTTTGAAAATATGACAGAACAGCAGGCAAGAGAGCAGATTCTTGGAATCGTAGATAATTATTGCCGTAAATATCATAACCAAGAGAAAACATTTAAAAAGGGAGACAGAATTCCTTATGCATCCAGAGTTTATGATTCAAAAGAAATGGTAAATCTTGTGGACAGTGCGCTGGAATTCTGGCTGACAGCAGGCAGATATGCAGATGAGTTTGAGAAAAAATTCTCAGAATACCTGGGAATCCGTTTCTGTTCTCTGGTTAATTCCGGATCTTCAGCCAATCTTCTTGCTTTTATGGCGCTGACTTCACCGCTTCTGAAGGAACGCCAGGTGCGTCCGGGAGATGAAGTGATTACAGTGGCGGCAGGATTTCCGACAACCGTGGCGCCAATGATCCAGTATGGAGCGGTTCCTGTATTTGTAGATGTGACAGTACCTCAGTATAATATTGACGTAACCAGGCTGGAAGAAGCTCTTTCTTCCAGGACAAAGGCAGTAATGCTGGCTCATACTCTGGGTAATCCGTTTGACCTTAAGGCTTTAAGCGATTTCTGCAAAAAACATGACCTGTGGCTGATCGAGGACAACTGTGATGCACTTGGTTCTGAGTATATGATAGACGGAGAGAAGAAGCTTACAGGAACCATTGGTGATATCGGCACATCAAGCTTTTATCCGCCTCATCATATGACAATGGGAGAAGGCGGAGCTGTGTACACAAACAATCCGCTTCTGCACAAGATTGTCCGTTCCCTCCGCGACTGGGGACGTGACTGCAGATGCCCGTCCGGCCGTGATAATGTGTGCGGACACCGATTTGACAGACAGTACGGAGAGCTGCCTCTTGGCTACGACCATAAATATGTTTACTCTCATTTTGGATATAATCTGAAAGCAACAGATATGCAGGCGGCAGTGGGATGCGCTCAGCTTGAAAAGTTCCCTGGATTTGTGGAAAAGCGTCGTCATAATTATGCGCGCCTCAGAAAAGCCCTTGAGGGAATGGAAGAAAAATTTGTACTTCCCGAAGCCTGTCCCGATTCTGATCCAAGCTGGTTCGGCTTCCTTTTGACATGCAAAGAAGGAGTGGACAGAAATAAAGTGGTTCCTTATATTGAAAGCAAAGGTGTTCAGACAAGAATGCTGTTTGCCGGAAATCTTACAAAGCACCCCTGCTTTGATCAGATGAGAGCAGAAGGCAGAGGATACCGCATTGCCGGAAGTCTGGAAAATACAGACAGAATCATGCGCGATACTTTCTGGTAGGTCTTTATCCGGGCATGACAGATGAAAAGATCGATTATATGGCAAAGGTGATCCGGGAAGCCGGAAATCTTTAAGCTGCTGTGGAAAAGATACTTCAGAGAAGGGATAAAAGTAAATGGTAATAGATGAAAAGCTGCGCTGGTATGGATTCTGGCTGGTGGACCGTCTTCAGGGAGGAAAGGTACGCGGCTATTATGAAGAAATCCGTGACAGCTATAAAAACGGGACTTCCATAGAAAAGACTCAGGAGAAAATCAGGAAGCTGATCTCTCATGCAGTTCGCACAACTGAATTTTATAAGGATTTTCCAGAGGATACTCCTCTGGAAAAAATGCCTGTTATGAATAAGGAGACTTACAGAAATCATTATGAGCAGTGCCAGTCTTCTGTTTACAAAGATGCTTCAGATAATCGTATTATGTACACAAGCGGCTCTACGGGGACTCCTTTTGCCATGATACAGAATCGCAATAAAATCCTTCATAACACAGCTGCAAGTATTTTTCTGGGGGCTGCCGGCGGATATTATATCGGAATGAAAGAAGCATTTATCCGCATGTGGGTAGAGATCACGCAAAAAAGAGCTGGATCTCCAGAACGGCAGAGAATCTGATCATGATGGACTGTTCCAATCTGGATGAAGAAGCTTTGGGCAAAATGGTTTCTGTTATTAAGAAGAAACGGGTAAAGTGTATCATCGGATATGCATCTGCAATTGGAGAACTGGGACGGTATATTGAAGAGCATCATATGAATACCGGAGACTTTTGTGTGAAGGCAATCCTTCCTATTTCAGAGAGCATGCCCAGTGAAGTAAGACGAAATCTGGAAAAAATTTTTAACTGTACAGTACGTTCCTGGTACTCAAATGAAGAAAACGGTATTATGGGTCTGCAGCGTGAAGAAGATGAAAGCTATTATATTGATTCTGAAAGCTACTATTATGAGGTTCTTAAGCTGGACAGTGATGAACCTGCAGAACCGGGAGAGCTTGGACGAATTGTGATCACAGATCTTTATAATTATGCCATTCCCCTGATCCGTTATGACAATGGGGATCTGGCAGTGGAAGAACGAAAGGAAAAGAACGGCAGATTCCGTCTGTACCTGAAAGAACTGTATGGAAGACGGGGAGATATGATATATGACTGCAAGGGAAGAATTGTGTCTCCGTTTGTACTTCTGAACGGTCTTTCTATGGCAAAGGGAATCAACCAGTACCGTTTTATCCAGGAGGATGTAACAAAATATACTTTATGGCTGAATGGCGACAGACAGGTAATTGATGAGAAAGCAATCCTGGATTTTATCAGTCCTTACTTTGGTGAAGAAGCAGAAATTACAGTGGAGTATGTAGATGAGATCCCGGTTCTCAGCTCCGGAAAAAGAAAATCCTTTGAAAACCGGTGTGAAAAATACATAAAAAAATAACTGGGGAGGCTTCTCTTTGGCATCAAAAGAAAAACAGAAAAGAATTGTATCAAATACAGTGTATACCATAGGCGGAGCGCTTCTGATGAATGGGGTTCTGCAGATTGTTGTATATCCTCTGCTGAACCGAAAAATGGGAAGCGACCAGCTGGGAGAGCTTTTGTATCTTATGGGGCTGGTTGCAATACTCTGTCCTTCTGTGGGGCAGGCGCTGAATACCAGCGTCTTGTTGTACGAAGAGATTATCAGGTGAAAAACGGGGACTATAATGTCCTCCTTTTGCTGTTTGGAGGAGTGGGAACAGCAATCACTCTTTTTGTGGCAAGGGATTCCATGGTATCTCTGCCTGTTATTTTCTGGACGGCAGCCCTTCTTATGACAACAATTTTTCGTTATTACGGAGATGTGGAATACCGTCTGAACCTGAATTATAAAAAAATATTTTTACTATTACTGTGTGCTGACAGGCGGATATATAGCCGGCTTTGGACTTTATTTCCTTACAAAAAACTGGTTTCTGGTATTTCTTGCAGGCGAGGCTGCAGCTCTGGTGTATCTTGCCGCAACCGGAACAGTGTTCAGAGGATTTTTTGACCGGAGCAGGTGGTTTACACAGGCATTTCAGCGGGGAGGCTTCCTGGTATTTTCTTATCTGATTACAAATTTTACTTTGAATATTGACCGTCTTGCGCTGGAACATATGGTGGGGCATTTGGCAGTAACACAATATTACGTAACTTCTCTGATCGGAAAAACTCTGGTGCTTCTGGTGGCGCCTGTTAATACGATCATTATTTCTTATCTTACAAGAAAACAGGAGAGAATGGATAAAAAGCAGTTTCTTCTGTTTACCGGAATCGGAACAGGCGTAAGCTTGTGTTTTTCCTTGGAGCGCAGATTGGAACTCCTATTTTCGTAAAGCTGTTTTATGGAGATCTTTATGAATCAGTAAAAGGAATGATCACAGTTGTAAACCTCAGTCAGATCCTTGGCGTACTTTCAGCTTATCTTTTTATTGTAGTTCTTACTTTCACAGAGGAAAGTGGCAGTTGATCCTTCAGATCATACATTTGGCTGTGATTGCAGTCCTTGTGTTGATTTTTACACAAAAGAGCGGTATTATGGGTTTTGCGGCAGCCGTGCTCATTGCCAATGTAATACGTGTGGCAGCAGTAATCCTTCTTGGATTATGGAAAGCAGGCAGTGGCCCAAAACAGAAAAAACAATGATATTGATTCTACATCATAAATGAGGAAGGAAAAAGAATGCAGGCGGGAGAAATTTTAAGACGAACAGCGTTTAATATACTGGATAAAGCTTCACGGCGGAAAGCTTGAAAAAATAAAAAAAGTAAATAAAAGGGAGATTGTAGAGGGAATTACAGAGGAGTATGCACAGCGCCGTGTGGAAATGCTTCTTGATTATGCCAAAAAGCATTCTCCTTATTATAAAAATTATCAGGACGCACAGGATATTACAGAGTTTCCTGTTATGACAAAAATGAAATATAACGAGAATATGGATGCAGTTCTCTGCGATACATTCCGTGACAGAAAAGACAGTCTGTTCCGTCTGAAAACAAGCGGTTCAACAGGCGCGCCGTTTACTGTTTTATGCGATGGGGATAAAATGAACCGTGTGAATATGAACTTTATTTCCTTTATGGAGCTGAACGGATTTCGCATGGGAATGAAGCGGGGAGAGTTCCGTGTATGGATCCCGGGTAAAAATGTGATCTCCAAATGGAAATCCTTTAAAAATAATCTGATCATGATCGATATCTCCAACATGGGAGACGATGCCCTTGCAGATATCTGTGAAAAAATACGAAAAGACAGGATTCAGGTTCTGGTTGCATATTCCAGCGCTCTGACAGTTCTTGCAGATTATCTGAAAAGGAAAAAAGTTGCTATCAGAAATGGGATGTGGAAATGGTTTTCGCCATGGGCGAGGCGCTTCCTCAGAAAACATATGACCTGATTCGGGAAATCTTTGGCTTTTCGGCAGTCCGTTCTTATGGAAATAATGAGAACGGTTTTCTTGCATGCCAGGTTGGCGAGGAGGACCGGTATACGGTAGACCTTTATAATTTTTATATTGAAATGCTGAGCCTTGATTCAGATGAACGGTGAAACCGGGAGAACTGGGAAGAATCGTTGTAACTGATTTTTATAATAAAGCTTTTCCTATGATCCGTTATGACACAGGCGATACAGGAATTTATCAGGAAGTAACAGATGAAAAGGGCAGAAAACATGGTTATTTCACAGAAATATACGGACGCCGCGGCTCCATGATGTATAACTGCAAGGGAGAACCTCTGTCCATTCATGTTTTTATGAATGTACTGATCAATATGGAAGGGATTGTACATCAGGCAAAATGCATTCAGTGGGAAAAGAAAAGATACGAGCTGCTTTTAAATGCTGACCGGACAAGAGTCAATGAAGATGAGGTAGTGGCTTCCTACCGGAAATATCTGGGAGAGGAAGCTCAGATCGACGTTACTTATGTAGATGAAATTCCTATTGAGGCATCCGGAAAGCGTATGGTATGCGTTCAGAAATGCCAGGCGTATCTGTAGGATGTCAAAGATGCAGAAAAAAGCTTCAGATAATATATCAGAAGGCTGAAGCAACAGTTGATATGGAGAAAGAAAATGAAACAGAAGGTATCTGATTATATAGCGGAATATATTGCACAGTGGGGAATCCGGGATGTATTTACTGTTACCGGAGGCGGAGCCATGCATATGAATGATGCTTTTGGACATCATAAAATGCTGCACTGTACTTATCAGCATCATGAACAGGCATGTGCCATGGCGGCAGAGGCCTATGCCCGTCTTGGAAATAAAATGGCAGCAGTCTGTGTCACCACGGGACCGGGAGCTACAAATGCAATTACCGGGGTTCTGGGGGCATGGATGGATTCCATTCCGATGCTGGTATTTTCAGGTCAGGCGCGCTATGCAACTACGGTTTCTGCCTCAGGTCTGCCTCTTCGCAGCATGGGAGTGCAGGAATGCAATATTGTTCCGGTAGTAAAAAGCCTGACAAAGTATGCTCACATGATCGTTCATCCGGAGAACATCCGGTACCATCTGGAAAAGGCTCTTTATCTGGCTGTAAATGGAAGGCCGGGACGGTATGGCTGGACATTCCTCTTGATGTTCAGGGGCAGTCATAGAAACAGATGATCTGAAAGCCTATGATCCGGAAGAAAATCCTGAACAGCAGCCCCGGGAAATAAAAGATGAGACGGTAGAGCAGATTCTGGATAAATTGCAGGAAAGCAAACGGCCGGTTCTTTCACCGGGAAATGGTGTACGGCTGGCAGGGGCGCATGAGGACTTTTATCAGCTTGCTGAGCTTCTGGGAGTTCCGGTGGTAACAGGTATGAGCAGCGTGGATGCCATTGAGTCGGATCATCCCCTGTTTGTGGGAAGAAGCGGGGGAACAGGAACAAGACCAGGTAACTTTGCACTTCAGAACAGCGACGTGCTTCTTTCTCTTGGCAATCGTCAGGGATTTGCACAGACAGGATTCCGGTATCAGGACTGGGCAAGAGAAAGCTATACCATTCTGAACGATATTGATGAAAATGAACTGAAAAAACCAAGCCTGCATGTCAGTCTGCCTGTATGCGGCGATGCCGGAGAGCTGATCCGAAAGCTGATAAAGGCTGCAAAAAAAACGTGGAGCTTCCAAGGAAAACCCCTTATTCCAGGGAAATGCATGGAGAAATCAGTGTCTTTTATGGAAGCAAAAATATCCGGTTGTTGTGTCCGGTCATTATGAAATTGTGGAGGATGGCTGCACAAATATTTATGCGTTTTATGAAGAACTGTCCAGAGCCATGAAGGAAAACCAGAATCTTATGGTCAGTGTGGGAACTTCCAGAGTTGCAGGAAGTCAGGCTTTTCGTGTAAAAAAAGGTCAGCGCTTTATTACAAATCCCAATACAGCGTCTATGGGATTCTGCCTTCCGGGGGCAACAGGGGTGTGTATTGCATCCGGGAAACAGCCGGTAGTCTGTGTAACCGGAGAAGGAAGCCTTCAGATGAATATTCAGGAACTGCAGACAATCAGGCAGAATCATCTTCCGATAAAACTTTTTGTAATCAACAATCAGGGATATCATTCCATTCGACAGACTCAGCAGAGCTATTTTGGAGAGCCTCTGGTGGGAGTTGGACAGGAGAGCGGCGACCTGAGCTTTCCGGATCTTCAGAAGCTTATTCCGGCTTATGGATTTCCGTACAGATGTATTCACAGCTCAGAAAAACTGGCGGATACGATTAAGGAAGTATTGGAAATGGATGGAGCGGCTGTATGTGAGGTTTTTGTAACCAGGTATCAGAAAACCGAGCCGAAAACCTCATCGAAAAAGCTTCCGGATGGAAAAATGGTGTCTGCGCCTCTTGAGGACATGTATCCGTTTCTTTCCAGGGAGGAGCTGGAAGAAAATATGTACATTCCTCTTCCGTAGCAGAAGTAGTATAATGTCTCATTCACATTCGCATAATAATTGTCTGAATTTCCAGCTGCCGGGCTGTCGTCAATCGCCGATGCTGCCGCATCGCCTTATTCCTTCGCCTTACAGACGGAAAATTCACTTTGCGTCATTACACTGAAAATGAATGAGACAATACGCCAGAGTATTTTTATGCTCTTTAAATCAGACAAAAATATTCTGCCAGACAGCAGAAACAATAGAAAAACAGAAGAGTTTTTCTGATTTCATATATTCTAAAGACAGTACAAAAGTTAAATAAGAAGGAAAATTATGCAGCGGATTATTGTAACAGGAGCCACCAGTATGATCGGCGTGGCTTTAATAGAAGAATGCATAAAGCATGGAACAGAGGTTTATGCAGTTGTACGGGAAGGGTCAAAAAAGCGTTCCCGTTTGCCGGAAAGCAGTCTGATCAAATTTGCGGACTGTTCTCTGGAGCATCTGGACAGGTTGCCGGAAATGATTTCGCAGGAATGCGATACGTTTTATCATATTGCCTGGGGGAATACCGGAGAAAACAGAAATTCAAGCACAGAGCTTCAAAGCCGGAACATCGGGTATACTTTAGCAGCAGTAAAGGCAGCGGCAGCTCTTGGCTGTAAACGTTTTATCGGAGCCGGATCCCAGGCAGAGTACGGTCTGCTGGATCTGGACAGGATTTCACCAGAAAGCGCGGCAAATCCCACAACTCCTTACGGAGCGGCAAAGCTGGCATCCGGATATCTGGCAAGGATGCTTTGCAAGGAACTGGGAATAGAGTGTATCTGGCCCAGAATATTCAGTGTTTATGGAATTTATGAAAAAGAAACTACCATGATCGCCTCCGGCCTCAGAAAAATGCTGGCAGGGGAGCCTACAGAATTTACACCCGGAATGCAGAGATGGGAATATCTTTTCAGCGCAGACGCAGGCCGCGCCTTTTATCTTATTGGAGAAAAAGGACGGGACGGAGCCGTGTACTGCGTAGGAAGCGGACAGCCTGCGCTGCTTCGGGATTATATACAGAAAATGGCAGAGCTTACAGATTACAGGAATCCGGGGATCGGAGCCAGACCATATCCCAAAGGCGCTGTAATGAACCTTTGCGCAGATATTGATTCTCTTTATCAGGATACAGGTTTTGTACCGGAGTATACGTTTGAGCAGGGAATCAGAGAAACCATTGCCTGGCTGAAAAGCCAGAGTACAGGAGATAAAAAATGAAAAAGAAAATTTCAGTGGTAATTCCTACATATAATGAAGAGGCAAACGTGGTTCCACTGTCAAAAGCAGTTACAGAAGTAATGGAGCGCGACCTCAGTGATTATGACTATGAGATTTTGTTTATTGACAATCATTCCAAAGACAATACGCAGGCGCTGATCCGCGGACTGTGTGCCAATAATAAAAACATTAAGGCTATTTTTAATGCAAAAACTTCGGTCAGGCCAGATCTCCTGTTTACGGTATGAAACAGGCATATGGAGACTGTGTGGTTCGTATGTGCGCTGATTTTCAGGACCCGGTAGAGATGATCCGAAATTTGTCAGAGAATGGGAACAGGGAAATAAAATCGTGATCGGTGTGAAAAATGCCAGTCAGGAACGAAAGGGAATGTACAGGATCCGTGGTCTGTATTACAAGATGATCAGAAAGATCACAGAGATCGACCATATTGAACAGTTTACCGGTTTTGGACTGTATGACAAAAAATTTGTAGACGTGGTGCGAGACCTTCATGATCCCATGCCCTATCTTCGTGGAATCATTGCAGAGCTTGGGTTTGATTATAAAGCAATTCCCTATACTCAGCCTAAAAGAAGAGCAGGAAAAAGCAAAAATAATTTTTACAGCCTTTATGATTATGCCATGATTGGTATTACCTCATATTCTAAAGTAGTGATGCGTCTGGCAACTTTTGCCGGTTTTATTATTGGCGGTCTGAGCTTTGCGGCAGGTATTGTATATCTGATTCTGAAGCTGATGTACTGGGATCGTTTTTCAGCAGGCATTGCTCCTATGGTCATCGGTATGTTCTTTCTGGGAGCTCTTCAGCTGTTCTTTATCGGATTTCTTGGAGAATATGTACTGAGTATTAATACAAGGGTACTGGACAGACCTCTGGTAGTGGAAGAAGAGCGTCTGAATTTTGAGGATGAGGACAAAAAATGTCAACAGAACAGAGAATCTGAAACCCAGGAAAACAGAGAGGCAGAGTTCCGGAAAAAAGATTTAACAGAAAAAGAGTCTGAAAACAGTGAGACAATGCAGGTGGACAGTATCAGATACAGCGCAGATGCTTCTGTGAAAGAACCTGAGAAATTCAGTGGGGAAGTACAGAGAAACCGTAATGGATTTATCCAGGCTAAAGATGTTTTTGGAAAAGAGAGTGACAGGGAAAAACAGGAGAGTATTCATGAATAAGAAAAAAGCAGCATATGCATCAGGCTGGATGGGCAGAAAAAAAGACCGGTGGAACAGTATGAAGCTGTGGAGCGGAAACGATCTCTGCAGACTGGACTGGATTTTGTCTTTCCTGATACTGGCAGTTCTTTTTGTGACCTGCGCTCATTCTGATGTAAAGCTTACAGGAAACCGTTCCTTTCTGATGTATGAACATTTCGCGGATTTTTATCAGGCAAGCTATGAGCAGTCAGGAGGATACTGGGCAAATTATCTGCCAAGTACGTTTATTGCCTATGCGGTCTGGAATCTGCCCCTTTATCTTACAGGACACGCACCGGAAGCAATGCTGACAAACAGTTTTATTAATATTATGTGGTATAAGCTTCTTTCGGTTATCTTATATTTTGTTACTGCTCAGATTATTTACAAAATCGGAAAAGAAATGGGATTTGGCGAGAAAAAGTCTCTTTTGTGTAAGTTTGCGTTTCTTGTATTTCCGATGGGTGTGTTCAGCCAGTTTATTTTCAGCCAGTATGACATATTTACTGTGCTCTTTCTGGTACTGGGATTTTATTTTTTCCTTCGGGGGAAAATGTGGCAGTTTGCCTTATGTGCGGATTTGCTGCAACCTTTAAATATCATGCAGTGCTTTATTTCCTGGTACTTCTGCTTCTGAAGGAAAAGAAGATCAGAAATCTGATTAAATATACTGCTGTTATGCTTGCTCCTTTGCTTGCAGAGATTCTTCCAAATATAGGATCTGAAGCGTTTAGAAGAAATGTATTTGGTTTTGGAGCGCTGGAATATGTACAGAAGCCTTTTTCTCTGGGATTTTTCAGCGGGATCAATCTTCTTGCAGCGGCAGCAGCCTTTGTGCTGGTGTGGGCTTATCAGAAAAAAGCAGAGACGCAGGATGAGCTTCGGTCATGGTCCGTATTTTTCTGTGTGGCAGTAAGCTTTGCAATCTTTGGATTTTCTACCTGGAATCCCCAGTGGATCCTTTTAATGGCGCCATTCCTTGTCCTGAACTTTATGATGAATGGTAACGGAAATCTTCTTTATATGGTAACAAATATTTTTTATGCTTGCTATGTATATTTTCTGCAGCCAGAGTATGGTTGATGAGAGAGTGCTGAACAGCGGTATTCTCAAATATATTCTAAAAGACCGTGAGTTTTCCGTACGTATGTGGGATCTTTACGGGTTCCATGACCAGGAGCTTCTCTGTACTGCCATGTGGGTGGTATTGCTGATTTATGTAGTATTCGGACATCCCAGATATCACAGCAGAAAAGGAAATGTCATTGCCGGCGGGATGGTGTGGCAGATAAGGGCAGCCTTTCTGTTTGGAGTGGCTGCATTTGTACTTCCAATGACTGTATGTGCGGCAGGTGTCCTTCAGGGAAAAATAAATTTCTTTGACAACAGCAGGCAGAATATGGAAGCAGAGAATGTGGTTATGCTGGAAGAAAATGTTCCGGTGATACAGGAATTTACAGCAGACGGTTATACACTTTCCGGAATTAAGATCCGTATATACACAGAGCCGGGCAACAGTGAGATCAACAGCCTGAATGTGGTGCTGAAAGAAAAAGATACAGGAAAGGTGATTTATGAAAAAAATGGGGATACCTATGGAATGAAAGAGAATACAGCTCTTTATCCTTTCCTGAAAGAAAAAATCTCTGTAGAGCCGGGAAAAACCTATCGTCTGGAAATTTCCAGTGATGCGCCAAAAGGAAGCGGAAAAGGTCTTTACTGTGTAACAGACAAGAAAGGAACAGAACTTCTGGAAGATCCTTCTGAAAACAGAAGTCTTCAGATGTGTGTTTCCGGGGTGCAGTAAGAAACAGAGCCTATGAGTATCTGCTTTTATCAGTTAATAGCGAAATTTATCAATTATTAATATAAAAATTTCGTAAAGTGTTGTTAAAATTCATAAGTATGTGGTATAATGAACCCATAAGTAATAGACGCAGATTTTTACCTGCGTGGACATTACCCAAATAAACAGCAAAGGGGATGGATGTATGAAATTTATTATTAGCGGAAAAAACATCACAGTTTCTGAAGGGCTTAGAACAGCCGTTGAAGACAAGCTTGGAAAGCTGGAAAGGTATTTCACTCCTGACACCGAAGTTGTAGTAACTTTAAGTGTTGAAAAAGAAAGACAGAAGATCGAGGTTACAATCCCAGTGAAGGGAAATATTATACGCTCCGAGCAGGTAAGCAATGATATGTATGTATCTATTGACCTGGTGGAAGAAGTAATTGAGCGTCAGCTGCGTAAATACAAAAATAAAATTGTAGACAGGAAGCAGGCACCTGGCAATTTCCAGCAGGAGTATCTGGAAAAAGATTATGAGGAGGATGAAGAAGTAAAAATCATCCGTACCAAGAAGTTTGATATCAAGCCAATGTATCCTGAGGATGCATGTGTTCAGATGGAACTTCTGGGACATAACTTCTTTGTATTTGTTAATGCAGAGACAGATCAGGTAAATGTTGTTTACAAACGTAAAGGAAACACTTACGGTCTTATTGAGCCGGAATTCTAAAGCAACCTGAATAAATAAAAGCTGAGTCAGTTTTCTGTCTCAGCTTTTATAAATTTATTACATTTCTTTATTCCATTTCAATTGTTGCCGGAGGTTTTCCGGTGCAGTCATAAAGAACACGGTTTACATGTTTTACTTCATTAACGATCCTGCTGGTAGCTTTTCCGATAATTTCCCACGGAAGCTCAGCGCTTTCCGCAGTCATAAAATCTGTAGTGGTTACTGCGCGAAGGGCAATGGCATAATCGTAGGTTCTTTCGTCTCCCATAACTCCGACAGATCTCATATTTGTCAGTGCTGCGAAGTACTGATTTACCTTTTTATCCCAGCCTGCGTTTGCAATCTCTTCACGCCAGATCGCATCAGCCTCCTGAACCATTTTTACTTTTTCAGCAGTTACCTCTCCGATAATACGGATGCCCAGTCCCGGGCCCGGGAACGGCTGGCGGAATACAAGATACTCCGGAATGCCAAGCTCCAGTCCCGCTTTACGCACTTCATCTTTAAACAGATTTCTCAGAGGCTCAATGATTTCTTTAAAATCAACATAGTCAGGAAGTCCTCCCACATTGTGGTGTGATTTGATAACAGTGGACTCGCCCCCTACGCCGCTTTCAACAACATCCGGGTAAATGGTTCCCTGTACAAGGAAATCCACGGCGCCGATTTTTTTGCTTCCTCCTCAAATACACGGATAAATTCTTCGCCGATGATTTTACGTTTACGCTCCGGCTCCTCAACGCCCTTCAGTTTTTCATAAAAACGTTCCTGAGCATTTACACGAATAAAATTCAGATCATAGGAACCTTCCGGGCCAAAGACAGCTTCCACCTCATCGCCTTCATTTTTGCGGAGAAGACCGTGATCCACGAATACGCAGGTAAGCTGGTTTCCTACCGCTTTTGAAAGAAGGACTGCTGCAACAGAAGAATCCACTCCGCCTGAAAGGGCGCAGAGAACCTTTCCGTTTCCGACCTTTTCACGGATCGCTTTAATGGAATCTTCTACAAAGAATCCATTTTCCAGTCTCCGGCACATCCGCATACCTGATATACAAAGTTTGACAGCATTTTGGTTCCTTCCTGAGTATGAAGCACCTCCGGATGGAACTGAACCGCATAAAGCTTCTTTCTTTATTTCCACTGCAGCTACAGGCAGTCATTTGTCCGGGACAGAATTTCAAGCCGGGAGCTTCTTGGAAATGTAGTCGTTATGAACTCATCCAACAGATTGTTTTTGGAGAACTCCCTGGAACAGGGCAGAGTCAGTGTTTA